>Ga0265294_10005926_pt1 | contig 14800 bp, 10 predicted proteins | sample MunlanPumphouse3_FD_192504 | JGI IMG/M metagenome (GOLD analysis project Ga0265294, IMG submission 192504) | Groundwater microbial communities from a municipal landfill in Southern Ontario, Canada - Pumphouse #3 | ecosystem: Environmental > Aquatic > Deep subsurface > Groundwater | place... | reverse complement strand
TAATCCAAATATATATGCACCATGAAATACATCCCCTGCGCCTACCGTATCATATACCTTCACTTTATAAGCCGGTATCTTGAAAATTCCATTATTATTTCTTCCAACACATCCCTTACTTCCAAATGTAAATATTACAGTATCAAGTCCCTTTTGATTAAACTGCTTCAGATTGTTTTCAAAGCAATCATTTTTAAAATAATGTTTATATACAAATTCTGAAGCTATAAGAATATCTATATAAGGCATTATTTCATCTAATCCAGGGGAATAAGAATCTGCATCTAATACTGTAATTGTTCCATGCAATCTTGCATATTTTACTGCATCCACGTATATATGATTACAGCCTGCAATATGTAGATATTTAGAATTACTGATCTTATTATAATCCGAAGAAGTAAGTTCGCGTAATGTTGCATTACCTTTTTTGTATAATATATTTCTTCCATTTGTCTTACTATCTGATAAGACTACACACAATGCTGTAGATTTGTTTTTCTCCATTATCATATTTTTAACATTTACATTATGCTTTTTAAAATCATCCATGCAATATTTCCCATATATATCATTCCCCAAGTTACCAATAATAGCCGTCTCAAGTCCTAACCTAGCTGCAGTAATAATTCCTGTAGATACTTTACCACCACCCTGCCAACTATTTTTTGTTATTTCCAACGATTCGTTAGATTCTGGAAGTTTATCTATGTGACAGAGCAAATCTACATTTGGTGTAACTATACCAACAACATCATACATTATCTTTTCCCTTTCTATTTTTCAACCTAATTTATTTAGCAAAAAAAAACGACTGAAATTTAGGTAAATCATATGCAAATTTTTTGCTTATACAGTCAAGATAGTCATAATCATCTTGGCTAAGAGCGAATTTGCTGGCTTGTAGATTTTCTTTAATCTGTTTTTCCGTACGTGCCCCTACAATTGCAGCTGTGATTCCTTTTGTTTTTAAAATCCAATTTATAGCTACTTGCGATGGGGTTTTATCATATTTCAAAGCTATCTTTTTAATATGTTCGGTGACCTGCAATGCATCATTAAAGTATGGTGGTTGGAATAAAGTTGCTTTACTTCTGCCATCATCTTTTGCAAATTTTTTATCTTTAGTAAATTTTCCTGTTAATATGCCCTGTGCAAGTGTGGAATACGATATAATTCCAATATTATTTTCAATGCAATATGGTAATTCTTCCTTATCTATAAATCTCCAAACCAAGCTATAACATGGTTCAATTACATCTATTTCTCCATATTTCGTTGCTTCCTTTAATTGTTCAAAACTAAAATTCGAAACGCCAATGCTTTTAATTTTACCTTTTTCTTTTAATTTCATCATTCCATCCATAGTCTCTTCTATAGAAATTTCATCAGATGGATAATGAATAAAATATACATCTGCATAATCGGTACCTAAGGCTTTTAAACTTGCATCACAAGCATTCTCGATACGATCATGCGACATTTCACTTTTCCAAAGTTTTGTAATAATAGTTAATTTTTTACGGTCATATTCTTTTATTCCTTCATGTACTATTTTTTCAGAATGACCATTCCCATATATATATGCTGTATCCAGTGATGTGATGCCCCCTTCAATTGCAGTCCTAATTGTAGCTATTGATGCTTTATCATCTGCGCCGCCCCAATAACTACCTCCAATTGCCCAGCAGCCTAAAATTTGTTCTGAAACTTTTATTTTACTTTTACCTAAAAAAAGTTGATTCATATTTGCCTCCTTAACATATTTATATTTGTCTATAATCTATTCTAAATATTTTAAAGGATTTTAACTATAATTTATCTTACTTTATAATTATGAAAAATATGATATTATCTCTCTAGTTTGCTTATTGGATAATAATTACTAGTGTCATTGAAAGCCATAGTATTGTTAAAGCAAATAGTAGACTAAAACCAAAAAAAATCCTTTCTACTATGCAATATGCATTGTAAAAAGGATTTATATAAGCGATAGACGGGACTCGGACCCGCGACTTCCTCCTTGGCAAGGAGGTGCTCTACCAACTGAGCCACTATCGCAAAAAGCGGGTGATGGGAATCGAACCCACGTCCCTAGCTTGGAAGGCTAGTGTTCTACCATTGTACCACACCCGCAAGAATGAAAGATGCCCAGAACCGGAATCGAACCAGTGACACGAGGATTTTCAGTCCTCTGCTCTACCAACTGAGCTATCTGGGCATATCAACATTTCTTGCTTGACAATTGTTATCGTCAACGAAATTTAATTTATCATATTTCATAAGAAATGTCAACATTATTTACAAATCTAGAAGCTCCTTTTGGCAAATAACTTTGACGCCTTCTTCTGCTAAAACTTTTGTTGCTGCATCATTGTCTGGTACTCGAAAAACCATATATGCCGAACCAACTTTTTTTGATGTAAATGCATAGGTATATGCCACATTAATTGCCTTCGTTTTTAATATTTGAAGCACTTTATTTAAGCCTCCTGGTACGTTTGGAATCTCAACTGCAAGGACGGGTGTAATGGATAACACATATCCTGCTTCCTTTAAAATAGTAGCTGTGAGTGCTGAATCATCCACTATCATACGTACGATTCCAAAATCTGGTGTATCTGCAACAGATAGCGCATGCATGTCAATTTTGTTTTGATCCAGAACTTCTGTAAATTTTGCTAAACTTCCTGGTTTATTTTCTAAAAATACAGATATTTGTTTTGCTGTCATTTGTTTTCCCCCTTAGTTGTATAAATTACGATGGTCGATTACCCGTTTCGCTTTTCCTTCACTTCTTGTAATCGTTTTTGGTCCGACAAGTGTTACTTTTGCATAAATTCCAAGCATACCTTTTAATTCATTTATAATTGCATTTTCTCTCTCTGTAATCTCTGTTACTGAATCCGAAAACATCTCTGCTGTCATTTCAACTTGTACTTCGATTGCATCCATATGATTCTCTCTGGTAACAATCAGTTGATAATTTGCTGGATATCCTTGGTTTAATAATACCGTTTCAATCTGCGAAGGAAATACGTTTACACCTTTTACAATGAGCATATCATCACTTCGTCCTAATGGTTTTGTCATCCTTAAGGTTGTTCTCCCACAGGTACATGGCTCTGTATTCAAAATACAGATGTCTTTCGTTCGATAACGAATCAGTGGAAATGCTTCCTTTGTGATACAGGTAAACACCAATTCTCCTTTGGAACCTTCCGGAAGCACTTCTCCAGTTTCTGGGTCAATAATTTCTGCAATAAAATTATCTTCATTTATATGTAATCCATTTTGTGCTTCACACTCGTAAGACACGCCAGGTCCTGCAATTTCTGTTAGTCCATAAATATCATATGCTTTAATTCCTAATTTTTTTTCTATATTTTGGCGCATTTCTTGTGTCCATGCTTCGGCACCAAAAATACCTGCTTTCAATTTCACTTTATCTAGTAAACCCGTTTCTTCCAAAGTTTCTCCTAAAAATTCAGCATAGGAAGGTGTGCAGCATAAGATTGTTGCCTCTAAATCACACATAAATTGCATTTGTCTTTCTGTGTTACCAGAAGACATTGGCAAGGTAAGAGATCCAACTTTATGTGATCCTCCATGTAATCCTAATCCTCCTGTAAATAAACCATAGCCATAACAAACTTGAACAACGTCTTCTTTGGTTCCCCCTGCTGCCACAATTGCTCTTGCACAACATTTTTCCCACATATCAATATCATTTTCTGTATAAAAAGCAACGACGCGTTTTCCTGTAGTTCCACTTGTCGATTGAATACGAACACATTCTTCTAAAGGAGCTGCTTTTAATCCATAAGGATAGGCTTCGCGCAAATCATCTTTTGTTAAAAAAGGTAATTTATACAAATCTTTCCGTGATGTAATGTCTTCTGGTTTCACACCTTTTTTATCCATTAAATTCTTATAATAGGGAACATTATCATACATTCTATGTACAGTTTTTACCAGTCTCTCATCCTGCCATTTGCCAATTTGTTCTCGGGAAGCACATTCGATTTCTTCTTGAAAATATTTGCTCATATCAAACTCCTTTTTCTCAAATTAAGTACCATTTTTTATTTTTATCTAGAGATTAAGTATACCTCTTTACTTTAATACTGTAAAGTTCTAACTTGTTTTATTTTGATATTTTTACTTTGATATTTTTATTTTCTGTTTTATTGTAAGATATTACTTTTAATGTTAAAATATTATATGATTTAACATCTAAAAACACATGGGGGCACAGGAAATTATATGAGTTTTGAATATGTGAAAACAATAAACAGCATGGTAGAAAATATGGAAAAAGTAATCATTGGCAAACGTGAAGTCATTGTTATGCTTCTTACTAGTTTATTAGCAGAAGGGCATGTATTAATTGAGGATGTTCCTGGAGTCGGAAAAACCACCTTAGCAAAAGCACTAGCGAAAACAATTGCTTGTGGATTTACGAGAATTCAGTTCACACCTGATACTTTGCCAAGTGATATTACAGGGCTTACCGTATATAATATGAAAAATGGTGTTTTTGAATTTGTAAAAGGTTCCATTATGAACAATATTATTCTTGCTGATGAAATCAATCGAACTTCTCCAAAAACGCAATCCAGTCTTTTAGAAGCCATGCAGGAACATCAGGTAACCGTTGATGGCACAACTTATCCACTAAAAAAACCTTTCCTTGTTATGGCAACGCAAAATCCAATTGATCATATGGGAACCTACAATTTACCAGAAGCTCAAATGGATCGTTTTATGATGAAATTGTCCATGGGATATCCTTCTTATGACGATGAAATACAATTGACAAAAGAATATTTAGCCGGTGATTCTCTTTTTGATATCAAATCCGTTGTAACTGCCGAAATGATTGAAGAAATGCAACAACAAGTAAAACAAGTATTTGTTCATCCGGATTTAATATCCTATCTTATGGAAATTATTACAAAGACTAGGAAAACATTGAAGTTATCTTTAGGCGCAAGTCCAAGAGCGACTTTAATGATGCTTCGCGCTTCTCAAGCATATGCTTTTATACATGGCAGAGATTTTGTGATTCCTGAAGATATGATTCAATTATTACCCTATGTCCTACCACATCGGTTTTTAGTATCTAGCGAAAGTCGAACCAGAAACATAAAAGCGCCTCAAATTTTAGCTGATATCATTAAAGAAACTGTCGTTCCAGTTTTACCAGAAAAATAATGGAGGGCACGTTATGTTGCGAAATCGCATTATTTATCTCGTTCTACTTATTTGCACCATTATATACGCTTCTTTTTTTGGTGGTAATATTCCCTATGTTTTGTTTTATGCCACCTTATCGATCCCATTTTTTTGCTTCTTTTACACCTTCTATGTAAATGTTCGCTTTAAAATATATCAAACAATCCCCCGCGTAAGATTTGCAAAAAAAGAAATCGTACCTTACCAATTTGTACTTGCAAACGAAGATTATTTTACTTTTACAAGTATAAAAGCAACATTCTTTGATGAAAAATCTCATGTGAGACTTGACTCTTCTTCTACTCTTTATTGTTTAGGACCAAGAAGTCGACTTGAATTTTCTGGTTCTGTTTATGGTGATTATCGTGGAACATACAATATTGGCGTGAAATCTCTAGAAATTACCGATTTTTTAGAATTGTTTCGTGTGAATTATCCCATAAAAACTCCTTTAAGGCTAATTATTAGTCCTAGAATTTTAACCTTAGATAATTTAAAGCTTACTACTTTTATTAAAGATTCAGAAAAAACAAGATTAAACAGAAGCCCAATTAATGAGATTGTAGATATAGAACTTAGGAAATACGTCAAAGGAGATAATCGAAAATTAATTCATTGGAAGTCTTCTGCTAAAAAGCAAGAATTATTGACAAGAAAAATGACAGATATAGAAGAGTTTGAAACGCTTCTTTTCATTGATTTACAAAAAGCTGATGGAGATGACTATAGCAATTTCATTTCCGAAGATAAAATTATAGAACTTGCTCTTGCTATTACAAACCATTTTTTCCATGATGAAATTCCGCTTCGCATCATTTATGAAAATGGAAGTATCAAAGAATTATTCATTCAAGAAAAAAAAGATTTCAATTATTTCTATGAGCAATGTAATAATTTTAATTTTTTCGGAAACACTTCTATTCAAACCTTGCTAGAAAATTTTTCAAACGCACATATGCAGAACGACTATTATATTTTAATTTCTACAAAATTAACGGTGGAACTTTTTCACCAACTTTTCTCGTTACGAAAGATGGGAAAAGAAATTACTTTTTTTTATATACGAATGCAACAAGATAATTCTACCAAAGATACGATTCGTGCCCTACAGGAAATAGGGGTTACAATGCATGACATTTGGATGGATGAAGATTTGTTGGAATCTTTTGGAGCATAAAGCGACTTGTAACCGACGTAAGGGGATTATTTATGAAACAAAAATTGACGTATATTCATTCGTTATTTGAACTTTATGAAGTACTTGGTGTTATCATATTAACACTTAGCATTTGTTTTCCTCTGAGCGATGTTATTTTTCTTGACGTGGATTCTTTTCTGTTAATATTTATTTGCTTTTTTTGGATTTTTCTTTTTCGATTTATCGCTGATAACAAAAACAAGGTAATGGCTTATTTGATTTTACTCGTTATATTTTCCTTTATATTTTTCATGTTACAGCTTTGGAAAATACCGATTCTGGAACTTGTTAAAAACGAAATTTCGTATGTATCAGGTACATATGAAGGAGAAGATCCATTCTTATATCGTATTCTTTTTCTAAGTTTTTTTGAATTTTGGATTGCCTTAGCCTTCTATCATCTTTCTAAATTTGAACGCCTACGAATTTATCTCGCTTGTATTCTGTTTTTATTGTTATTTTTATTTCCCATTTTTCAAATTTATTTAAGTAAACTTTCTCTGTTTTTTATTTTATTTTATTTATTTTTGAGTTTAGCTGCTATCAGTCAAAAGTATGCAAGAAATAGCTCAAATGAAAATCAAAGAAGTATCAAATTTTCTATCTACTTAATGCCTTTTTGCTTTCTTATGAGCTTTTTTGTCATCTTACTACCTTCAAGAGAAGAACCGTTTCAATGGAAATTTGTTTATTCCTTTATTGATAAAACAGCAGAAGTAACTGACAACCTTATTACAAGTGCTAAATTTATCTTCGGGGAAAATTCACAGTATAATGTTACCTTTACTGGATATAATGAAGATGGAGATTTAAATAGCGGTGCTCTTACTCCATCAAAAAAAATACAATTAGAAGTCAAGGGTGCAAAAGCAACACAAACCATCTATTTAGTTGGTGGTATTTATGACTATTATAACGGATTTGGATGGGAAAAAACGGTAGCAAAGGAAAATATGAATGAGGATTATATCCTTGATACTTACGAATTGCTATCTGCCATTTATGAAAGCGATGCCTCTTTGGAAAGTAAAAACGATTTAATGAATGTTTTTACCACACAAATTATATATAAAAATATTAAAACGAAATCCTTATTTTATCCACAAAAGACTTTTCTTATTGACTTAAATAATAGCTATAAATATAAAAGCAATGGTCCAAATCTTCTTTTCAGTAAGTATTATTGGAAAGAAGTAGTGTATGATACTACTTTTTTAGTCATTGATTATGACAATCCTCTTATGGAAGAAATTTATCGAAAAAGCAAAAATAATGAGATTCCATCGTCAAATATCTTACTATCTTCGACAATGGATGATCCTTTTCTTGAGAAAACTAAACTTGTTGTTGGCTCTACTGATTTTCCAGAAGACCTAGCTACCTCCTATACGCAAAGAGCAACCAAAATCAACCAATATTACACACAATTACCTTCTACGATTTCAAATCGAGTGCGTGAACTTGCAATTTCTCTTACTCAGAATTTCGATAATGATTATGATAAGGCTAAAGCAATCGAAACGTATTTAAATACCTATAACTATTCTTATCAACCAGAAATCCCTCCAGAAGGAGAAGACTTTGTAGACTTCTTTCTTTTCACATCTAAAAGTGGATATTGTACTTACTTTGCCTCTTCTATGGCTGTGCTTCTAAGAAGTCTAGGAATTCCTACTCGCTATGTAGAAGGCTTTACTTTAGATTATCAATCGAAACTATTTAAAAATGATTTCGAAGTTCCTGCATCAAATGCACATGCCTGGTGCGAAGTTTATTTTGAGGGTGTAGGATGGATACCCTTTGAACCTACAAGCCAAAATTATGATTCTAGATATCAACCTTTTGAAACTTCCTTGCCGGCTTCTAACATAAAATCAGAATCGCAAATCCCCTATGATATTCTCGAAACCGATTTTGATACGGAGCCAGAGGAAATAGAACTTGAAGTTGAACGAACTCCTTTAGATTTAAAGCCTCTCCTTTTAATCTTACTGATTTTTATTGCATTTTCATTTATTCTTTTCATTAGTTATTTTCTTATGCTAAAAAGGCAAAAAACAAAGCGTTATAAAAACGCACTCAAGAAAGAACAAATTGAATTGGAATTACTACAAATAGTCAAAATCTATGAACTCGAAAATTTATGTAACCTCGAAAATCAAACAGTAACTGTTTTGTTTCAGCATCTTGAGTATTTTACATATATTTCAAAAGCTGACCTTCATACGCTTATGGATATTTATTTTAGAATAAGATATTCAACCTATACCCCTACTTTTGAAGATCTCAACTTATATCACACTAATCGATTACTAATACAAGCAGACTATTTGAAAAACTGTAGTTTTTCTAAAAAAATTACTTTTCTTATATTTCAAACTTTATTATAATTATTACCTAAGAAACGCAGGAATTGTTTGCAATGATACAAACATTTTCCTGCGTTTATTTTATTTATTTACTCGGCTTTCATGGCATACCAGATATATCACTTGATAAACTTTTGAAATTTCTTCTAATAACTCAAGTACTTTTTCTAACTTTTCTCCATCAAAATTTACAAAGGTATCATCCAATATCAAGACTGGTTTTTCTTCTTCAAATAAAGCGTCAACCAGTGCAAACCGAGCACATACATTAATTAAATCCTTATTCCCTCTACTAAAATAATCCAATTTTCGCATGGCTCCATTTTTGTCAATACTAACTTCCATCTTTGCATCGATTTTTGCTCCAGAAATATTTTTATCTCCCACTCTTTCCATATACGTTTCAAAGGATTTTCGTAATCCTTTTAAATAATGCGTAGAGAATAATTCTTTTGCTTCTTCTAAATATTTGATAGTTCCTTCGATTACCTCAAATTTTTTGATATCTTTCTCTAACTGCTCTTCTAAAATAATTTTTTCTTGCTCAATCTCATTTAATTCATCCGCTTTATCAAGCAATTCATTCATACTATCCTGTATTTTCTTTTCTAATTCATTTTGATTTTCTCTTTTTTCTTCAAGCTTTGTTTCTTCCGTTCGTATGGTTTCAATTGCAAGCATTTCTCCCTTTAGCTCTACCCACTCCTTAAAATCACTTGCTTCTTCCATTCTTGTTTTTGTTTCCAATACTTTCTTTTCTTCTAAATTTAAACGATTCCATTCTTCCACCTTGCTTTTTATTCTGTCTAAGGAACCAAAGTAATCTTCGTCAGCTTCTCCTTGAAATCCTTGTAAAAATTTTTGAATTCTTTCTTCATAATCTTTTATTTTCACTTTGTTTTCTGCTGCTTGCTCTCTTCGTTTTCGAAGAACTAAAAATTGATTATACCTTTCACGGATATTTTGCAAACCTTTTTCCCAGTCCAAATCATTTGCACAAGTTTCCTCTTCCATTGCTTTTAAAAAAGTTTCCAAACTTTTTGCTTGCTCTTCCTTGTCTTCCTCGAGTTCCTGCACATCTACTTTTTTGATTTTTTCTAAGAGTGCTATATACTTTGTTTTCCTGTCACGTATTTGCATCAACGGTTCTAAATAGGAGTCACTATATCCTATGATAGCAAATCTTTGTAAAAATGATTCTATCTTATTTTTTAGTTCTTCTTTTTTTTGAATCCAACATTCAATTTCTTTGGTTCGTTCTTCTTCAATTTTTGCATTTTGTTCATCTTCTTGCTTTGTTTGTTTTGTGCTTTTACTCTTCCATATGGTTTGTATTCCCATACATATAAACCCGATACCAATTGCAGCGATTGCATAAGGGTCTTTCTCGAAAATATAAAGCATAGTTCCTGCACAGAAAAAAACAATGGCAAATACAATCAGAATCGGAAAACTTTTCTTTTTACTTTCCATGCTTTTGGTCACTTCTATTTTGTCAACTGCTTCCATTTTAGCAATTTCAGTTTCCTGCCGATGTATTTCCGTTATATAAGAAGAAAAGGTAAATAATTCCTCATCCGTAGGGATTCCTTTTTGAAAGAATTTATCGCCTTCTTCCTTCTCCTGTTCCTGTGTGGCAGATAATTTTCCATCTTCTATTTTTATTGCGATTTCATTATATTTTCGGTTTTTCTTCTCCATGCTATCTAAGGTTTCATTTGAAAAAACACCTTCTGCAATTCGTTCTTCAAACAACTTGATCTGTTTATTTTCTTGGTCCGTTAGAAGATATGATTTTTGCTCTCCTTTTAATTGTTCCAAAGTTGTAATCGCCTGGCTACATCCCATTACTGCTTTTTCACTTGGTATTCCAGTTTTAAAAAATTCTTTTGTTTTTACTATCTCCTGTTTTTTATCTGCAACTGCAAGTACTATTTCATCATATTGTTTTTTCTTTTGCTCGTATGACTCATATTTTGCTGCTTTGCCCACTTTTTCTTTGACTTCTTCTAGCTCTTTATTGATCTTTTCCTTCTCCATTTTAATCTGTTTCATTTGCTTTGTTCTTTCGGCAAGGGCCTCACGAATGCTTTCTTTCTTCTCCAGTTTCACATTCTTTTTTGTAATTTCTAATTCTGCTTCTGGAATACTGCCCTTTCTTCCTTGCATCTTATATTTCTTCTTTGCCTCTTTTAAGTTCTTGATTGCTGTGTCAAAATTGTTAATGTCATTATCACTATCTAATAAGTTACCCAGTTTTGCGTTAATGCTATCATTGGTTCCAATTTCAATGGCATCCTGAGAGATATAGGCACTTTTTGCATAGGCATCTAAATCAATGCCAAACATTTCTTCCCCAATATTCGAAGAATAATCTGTGGATACTAAATTGGTTTGATAATCATATAAGGTGAAAATGTCATCTTTTTCCGCGATGTCAAAAAATCGCTCCATCTTATATGTTTTTCCATGGACTTCAAACACAAGATTGCCACCCATTGTTCCACCATTCCAAGGTGTATATTTTTTTCTTTCGTTTTCATCTAAATTTCTTTTTGTATTTTTAGGCATGCCATAAAACATGGAACGAACAAACACAGCAAAGGTACTCTTTCCCCATCCATTCATTTCATTAATGGTTGTAAGCTCCTCTTCAAATTGATAGGTAAATTGATGTAGACATCCAAAATTTTCTACATAACATTTTATTAGCTTCATTTGTCTACTTCCTCCCCAGCTAATGCTTTTAATCCAAGTTCTATAATTGCCGATTCTTGCTCGTCACTGAAATGTTTCCCCATAAGTAAGCGAATAAATTCTCCTTTTAACGAAGCATCTTTTTCATAATCTTTTGGATTTAATTGCAACCGAACCAAATCATCTTCTATTTTAAACGAATAAAAAGATTCTTTGTATTTCGTTTCTAAATAAGATAAATCTCGTTCTGATGTAATTGATACTTTCCCTGTTAAAACAACTTTGAGCATATCTTTTGATGGAATTAAAGATACTTCTTTGCTTATTTTTTGATCAATCTTTGAAGTTGTTTCTAGCCCAGATATATCTATTTTGACTTCATGTATATTCCGCTTTGCAAAGGGAATAAAACTAGGTGTAATACTCCCATTTTCAATGTTTAAGAGCACAAACCCTTTTTCTCCACACTCATCATAACCTCTGCCTTCCAAGCATCCAGAATAGCAATATGCCCCTCTATGATCAATGTCTCCTATTTTATAGGAATGGATATGTCCCAATGCCAAATAATCTATAAATTTATTGGCTAGTGCTGGTATTTGTATGATCTCCGTTTTGTCTTTTCCTTGATACGTAGCCTCTTGTCCATGGAGCATCACTATATTTTGTTTTTCTGGATTTAGTACCAAACTTTCATACATTGTGTTCTTATTTTCTTCTCCTATTTCTATTCCACTTATGGTAAAAGTTTCTAATTCATAGGTTATCCATTTTTCTGAAAACAGATGTAAATTCTTTGGAAGTTCTTCCCATGATAAAATAAAGTTATCCGCATCGTGGTTCCCAAAAAGATAGTAAAAATCAATTCTCGGGTTTTCTGTAATCGCAGAAGCCACTGCATTTCTTGTTTTTACAGTAACATTTCCCGTATCAAACAAATCTCCTGCGATTAGGATTGCTTTCACATCTTGTTCTACTGCGTAAGCAATCATTTTCTCAAAGGTAATCAATAGTTCGTTTCTTCGTTCTCTCGCCTGTTCATTTGTTAAATTTGTTCGTAATTTAGAATCCAAATGTACATCTGCACAGTGAATAATTTTCATGCTCTTTCCCCCAATTTATTGCTCTTTCAGTTCTCTCGCCATTAATACTCCCATAACCGATGCCATCATAAGGCCCCTCGTCCATCCGCTCGAATCACCTAAGCAATGTAATCCTTTTATATTGGTATTTAAATGTTGATCCAATTTGATTTTATTGCTATAAAATTTTAATTCTGGTGAGTAAAGTAAGGTCTCCGTTGCTGCAAAACCAGGAACCACTACATCGACTGCCTGAATAAAATTAATAATATTTATCATTGCTCGATATGGCATCGCTGCCGTAATATCTCCTGCAACGGCATCTGGTAATGTTGGAACTAAATTAGCACGGGAAAGTTCTTTTGGCCAAGTTCTTTTTCCATCTAAAATATCTCCAAATCGTTGTACTAAAATATGCCCATCTCCTAGCATATTCGTAAGTTCTCCTACTTTTTGCGCATAAGCAATCGGTTGATTAAATGGTTCGGTAAAATTATGAGAGCAAAGAATTGCTAAATTTGTATTATTTGATTTTTTTTCTTTATAAGAATGCCCATTTACAACTGCTAAATCATTATCGTAATTTTCTTGGCTTACAAATCCACCTGGATTTTGGCAAAAAGTTCGTACTTTATTTTTAAATGGTTGTGGATATCCAATAAGTTTTGATTCATATAATACATTGTTTACAAATTCCATGACTTCGTTTCGAACTTCCACTCGCACACCGATATCGACGGTTCCTGGTTGATGTGCAATATTATGTTCTGCACATTGTTTTTCTAACCAATCTGCACCTCTTCTTCCAGTTGCTACAATCGTGTGGTTGGCATAACATTCGATATTTTCCTTTTGGTTCGTAACATAAGCACCCTTACATTCATTACCTTCTAAAATTAACGTTTGGCATTCATACCCAAATAGAATTTCTACATTGTTTTTTAGTAAATATTTTTCAATTGCCAAATAAATCTCTTGCGCTTTTTCAGTTCCCAAATGGCGAATTGGACAATCCACTAATTTTAAACCTGCTTTAATTGCTTGCTTACGAATTGTTTTCACATCTTCGCCTTGGTTTACACCTTCTACTTTATCGTCTGCGCCAAATTCTAAATAAATCTTATCTGCATAATCAATTGTTTTTTCTACTAAATCAACACCTACTAGATTGGGAAGATCTCCTCCTACTTCATGGCTTAGAGAAAGTTTCCCATCAGAAAAAGCGCCAGCACCTGAAAAACCTGTGGTGATATGGCAATATGGTTGGCAATTCATGCATTCATGCGTTACATCTTTGGGACAATGTCTCTTTTCTATCGGTTGTCCTTTTTCGATCATAGTAATCTTCTTTTTGCTACCTTTTTTAAGTAATTCAAGTGCTGTAAAAATCCCCGCAGGTCCAGCTCCTATGATAAGTATGTCTGTTTTCATATGTTATTCCTCTTTTGTTTCTTCCTGTTTTTCTTTTTTCACTTTTTCGCTTCCAAGTGCAGAACCCATTGCAACACCAATTGCTACTCCTAAGGCTAGTCCTAAAGCGATATTATCAAGTGCAACACCAAGTGCAATTCCAACTCCAATACCGATTGCAAGACCTACTGCTAAAAGATTAGAACTCTTTTTTTTTTCCATTTCTTTCGTTTCTTTAATTTCTGTTGGATCAACTCGTTCCTCTTCTCTCTTTAATTCTTCACTCATAGTGCCTCTCCTTAACCTGTTTTAGATTAATATTATATAGCTTCTTAATTTTACGTTTTCTCTAGTTATAATGTAAAAAAAATATCATTTGTCATTCAAGTAATTCCTTATTAAGTTTACCACAAATGTAGATGCAAAAAAAGAGTGTCTTATAGCAAACAAGTTTGGCTTCGCTTTATTCTTTCTATGTCATTACTTCCGGCGACCGCACGCCAAACAAAAGTTTGGCGAAGAAATAACGCAAGCGTTATTTCCAGATTCCGGTCGCTGAGGCATCAAAAAAGAGTATCCCGATGGGATACTCTTTTCTGATGCCGGCGACCGGAATCGAACCGGTACTGTATTTCTACAACAGGATTTTAAGTCCTGCGCGTCTGCCAGTTCCGCCACGCCGGCGTAGTGGATGGGGAAGGATTCGAACCTTCGAAGGCGCTGCCAACAGATTTACAGTCTGCCCCCTTTGGCCACTCGGGAACCCATCCAATATGCTTAATTATACGTCAAATCAAATTTGCTCT
>Ga0265294_10005925_pt1 | contig 14800 bp, 6 predicted proteins | sample MunlanPumphouse3_FD_192504 | JGI IMG/M metagenome (GOLD analysis project Ga0265294, IMG submission 192504) | Groundwater microbial communities from a municipal landfill in Southern Ontario, Canada - Pumphouse #3 | ecosystem: Environmental > Aquatic > Deep subsurface > Groundwater | place... | reverse complement strand
CTTACGATACTACAAACTGGGGAAAAGTCGAGTCATTCGATGCGGCTTATACCGAGACTGCCGTCGGTGCTACTGTTTACCATCTAGGCGTTGCTTATAGCGTTTCTACAAAATTAGCAGCTGCTGGCGATGCCGATGCTGCAAAGAATGCCTGGGTTGAATTTGGACCTAATGCTTCGTTTGCAAATGTTGTGGCATATAATCCGGAACAAACCACTGTATACGCTGCTAATAGTCTTATTTCATACAATGGTAATGTGTATACAAATACTGCTGCTGTTGGAACTGGAGGCACCGCTGTTGGTGCATTCGATTCAACAAAGTGGACTTTAGCCAACTTCCAATTCACGATTACTGATGGTGTCGTTGCAAAAGGCACAGTTACAATCACTCCTGATGCAACAACAGATACTCTTGCTAACGCAGCTGTTTCTGCTACTCTAGCGGCTGATAGTTACTTCTTCTACAATGGCGTTGCATATAAAACAACAGCCGCTACCAGCCCAAAAATTGGCGCAAATGCAAAAGCTCTATCATCCAGTATCAAAGTTATGACAAATGGTGCTGTTTCTATTGCTAATAGAGCTGCTTCACCTGCTGGATATGCTTATTACTCTGATGATGATGCAAATATTGATATCTTCAATGTATTTGCTGCTAATATCACAGATTTAACATCTACAGGCGATTATGTTTACACCATTCAAATTGGTGAATTAACAAAAACTGTCACTATTAGAGTTACTGAACCTGCTGTCAGTGTTGACTTTAAACTTGCTACACTAACCGGTGTTGATGCTACAACAACTCCAACATTGGCATCTATGCAAGCAAAAGATGAATACACAGTTACATTAGGGGATGGATTAAAGACCGCCACAATCGATTTCTTAGTTGAAAATATGGCTGTTCCTACAAGTGGTGAACTTGCTTACACATTAGAAGTAACAACTCCAACTCTGTATAACAAGTATGCTGAATCGGTTATCGTTACTGCTTCAGCAACTGGTGGCGTCGCAGATAATGATGGTCATTTACAATCTGCCGTTTTAGTCAAGAAGGCTACTGATGCTGATGGTACAGTTGATGCTAATATCAACTTAACTGATGCTGGTGATTACACATATTCATTGACAATTGCTGGACAAACAAAATCTTTTGTTATTCACGTTGTTGAGAATGCCGCATTATCCGTTGAATCAGTTTACAATTCAAAGACTCACCTATTCTTAGAAGAAGCTAAGGGAGCTTACCTTGTTTCTGATAAGATTACAGCGGATAAGTCATACGACTTAAGTATCGCAGTTTCTGGCAACAACTTGCCAAGTGGAAAAGTCTATTACATCGTCAGCACTGACGGTACTACAACACCTACTGGAACTGCAACAGAATTGACATTCACAGATGGTATTGCAGAAATTCCTGCTACATGGAATTTGACCTATACTTCTGCTACAAACAATGATATGAATAAAGATAAGTCTGTTTACGTTTGGTTATACTCGGCTGCAACAGCAACTGCAACAAACCAAGTTGGCGACAAGACAAAGGTTTCCTTATTCGATATCGTTCTCGGATAATTAGTTGTCTAAATAGTTATATTATATAAAGTACCTAATGAGAGACTGACTCTCATAAGGTACTATCAATAAGAAAAAAGATTTTCATATATAGCTGTGTAAGACAGCTAAGAAAGAATAAAACAGAGGTGATTTTTAATATGAAAAAAATCTTAAGATTAGTTACAACATCAGTCTTAACACTAACTCTAGTGGCCTGCGGTGGTAATTCTTCTACTAGCCAAAGCACAACAACAAGTGCATCAACTAGTACAGGATCACAAAGCACAAGTACAACAAGTTCTTATGCGGCAGTGAGTTCAATTACATTATCAGCAGCAGCTGAAACGTTGGAACAAGTCAGTACGTCATTACAAAAAGTTACAGTCTCTGCTACCTTGAATTCTGGAGTTAATCCAGCACAAGAGTTAGAATGGTATGTTAATGGAACAAAATCCAGCCAAACAGGTAAGAGTTTTGAATATACTCCTACAGCAGTTGGTGAATATGCTATCGTAGCAAAGGTTGGCAGTGTTTCTTCCAATACAGTTACCGTTAAGGTTGCTGCTCAAGGACTCGAGATTGAGTCAGTCAAGTTTATTAGCAATAAGATTCTTGAAATCAAAGGTTCTGATGGCGCAAGTGTCGCTATTGAAGGAAAGACAATTATTGATAGTTCTTATTATGATTTAGTCAACGACTTATATCATATCGAGTTAAAAGAAGCTATCGCACAAGGTAGCTCAGTTAAAATTACACTATCCAAAGATGGTGCAACTTCAACTAAAGAAGAACTCTACGAAACAAGAGTATTTGCAGTGAATGCAGTTAGCAATGCAGTTGCAAATGCAGATGGTTCATATACAGTTACAAAGCCATATGCAGCAGCCGGTGAAACTTCATTCTCTTATCAAATTACTACAAAAACAGATAACATTATTGGAACTTATCTTTCTACAAAGATTCATACAGAAGTTCCAGAGGGTGCTACAGCCATTAATGATACAACTAAGCTTGTTACATTAAAGGATGAAGATGCAGGCCCATCTGCTAGTTTCAGTGTAACTAAGAGTACAGTTATTGGAGATTATACCCATACAATTACTCTAGGTGAAAAGTCTATTTCAATTATTGTTCACGTTGTTGAACCAGAAGCTATTGTTGGTCAAAAAGCAAAAGTCTACACAGATGATGATGCTACAACAGTCGCTTTAGAAAAGTTTGATTTAGCATATGGTCTATATACTGAAGCCGCTACTGCTGGTGTTCAAATTGCGGAATTAGGCGCATCTGGATTTGGTGTTGCTGCAGAAACTGATGGTTCATATTCTATTACAAAGCCATACGAAACAAATACATCATCTTATGCCTTCCTATTCACATTCTATGGTGAATACCTAGAAGCACCAGAATATGTTAATAACAACTATACTATTTCACTCACGGGCCCTAGTGCTTACGGTGGAGAAAAAGCCACATTAACATCTGGTATTGAAACATCATCTACAGGCACATCTGATGCATTAAATGACGATTGCTTAGATATGTATAAAGATATCACTGCTAATAGCGGAACAAGCTTCACAAGAGAAGTTTATCAAGTTATTAATAAAGATACTCCAGTTGGTACATATACATTCACATTAACTGTTAAAACAGAAAAAGGTGAAACATATACTAAGGATGTCGTCATTAATATCAAGGATCCAGTTGCAAGTCTAACAAGTAAGTTAGGCAGTGCTAATCTCGCTTCCTATGAGATTATTACTACACCTATTGCTTATGCAGAAGGCACAACATACCAAATTGGTGACTATGTATTGCAATCTACAAAGTATTACAGATGCAAAGTCGCCGATACAACTGGTGCTTTTGATAGTACAAAATGGACAGAACTAACCACAGAAGCATATAGCTCTACTCAAATTGCAGTACTTAACGATGCTGTAATTGAAAGTTCATACGATAAAGATACAAATACTTATACAATAGAGAAACCAATGCTTGCTTCATCATTATATAAGTATGACTTCAGCGTTATCCTAAAGAATCTACAATCAACTGTTGCTTCTGACGAAGAAATGACAGCAGATCAAATTGCAAATTATAGCAATATCAGTTTCCAAGGAAAAGTATTTAACCTAAGTTCAACCGCCACACAAAGTGGTTATAAACAATTAGGTACGTTGAATGCAAGTTTAGATGCATATCGTGGTATCAAGGAATATGATGCAACAGCAACATATGCCTTAAATAAATTTGTTATTCACGATGGCAGTTACTTCAAATGTACAACAGCCATTTCATCAGCCGAAGCATGGGCTGGCGAACACTGGGCCGCTGCTACTACCGCCGAGGCACAAAGTATTGCTGATGCAATTGCATACGATGCTGCAAATATTCAAATTTACGGCACCGATGTCGAAACACAAGCACAATCCAATAGGGTATTTGCTAACTATACATATACTGCTGTTAGCGAAGAAACAGGAACAAGTACAACTAGCGGTAAAGCTGCAATTCAATTAAAGAATGCTGCGGCAGCAGATGCTCAAGTATCAGTTAGTTTGATTGAAAATGCTACAAACAGTATTTTATCTTCTACTGTTGCTGGTTCTTATTCTTACACTTACGAGATTGAAATCGGTGGTAAGACATATTCTACAGTCTTAAATGTAGTTGTTAAGAATCCAGAAGCTAAACTTTTTGTCTTAGCTGATGCCACAACTAGTTCTGGTGCTAAGTATCAATACTTATATGTTGGTACAACAGCCCTCGCCCCTAAGGCCGATGGAGACTACTACATTGATGTCCCAAGTGCTGATACAACCTTAAAGGGTACTATTGGTATTGCTGATTTAGCAAATGGAACATATACATATAGTGTTTCAAAGCAATATCCAGATTCTTCAAAGAATATCGATGTTAGCGGACAAGTCAAAATTTCCGCAAGTAATGGTGCAGGTTATGCATCAACTATTGCTGAAGTAACATCTGGCGATGTTCCTTACGCAACTGCTTGGAAGATTGATGATACTATTAAAGCTAATGTCAAAGGTACTTATGAATACACATTTGTTATGAATGGCGTATCAAAAACTATCACAGTCCATGTTGGCGATTATAAAGCCAAATTGGTTGTTGACAGTGCTTCCGTTGAAGGAACAAAACTCGAAACATTTGGATCTAAAGGATATTATTTATTCGATGGATCAGCCATAACTGAAGCACAAGATGTTGATATCACATTATCATCAGTTAACATTGTTGCAGGCACAGAATTATGGGTCATCGCAGCTACTACTGATCCATCATTAGCAGGTACTGCGATTGCTGCAGGTAACACTAATGTAACAAAGGTTACATTTGATGAGAATGGCGAGTTTGTTTATACTATTGCTGGATTAATTGAAGTTCCAGTTACCGGTGATAATAAACAACATGCCGTTGCTACTACTAAAGTCTACGTTTATACAAGAAGTGCAACCGATGCAAGTAAGTTCGCGTTATTAACAAATGGTGTAAATGATTACAGTATTGTCATTAACGTTGCCGACTTAGATGCTGACGGAAAAATTGCAGCTTAGTTAATTCTATCTAATGAATTAAACCATTCATTATAATTAAAAGCCTCCTATGGGAAACCATGGGAGGTTTTATTTCCTTTAATTAATTAACTAACTTAGAATGAAGGCTTTCTACCTTCATTCGTAATAATTGTTTATAGTCAGGACTTATTTAACATCTTATTAGAAGTTGCTATAAACAATTATACATATCTACATTTCTTAACATACAATTTAATTAGGAGATAAAAAGAAAACCAAGTCCCTTTATGGGGCTTGGTTTATTTAAACTAGACTAGATTAGGCAAATTTGCCATCTTTACCAAAGTTAGCACCATTAATGATAACTTCGACTTCGCTAATGCCGACAATCTCTTTAATGACTGAAGCATCAGAGGAATCCCTAGTGTAAACAACATAGGTATTTAACCAAGTGTCTTCTGCATCAGCTGCTAATGGTTGAATCATATCTGCAATTGTATATGCAAACAATCCATCTTCAAAGACAACCTTTGTTAGTGTTCCAGCAGTAACTGCTGTGGCGATATTATCGCCTTCAGCAACTGTACCCTTAAGAGCACATAGTTCTGTTCCAGCCTCAATGTTAGAAGCTTTGAAATAGACTTTGGCATCTAAAGCTGATTTTGGAGTACTATCGCTAGAGATTGAGTAGAAGTAATGTTCTCCGACAGTTTCTAGTTTTGTACTACCAACTGCAACACTATCAACTAGTAGTTTAGACTTATAGTCGCCTACATTGATAGTAATTGTCTTTGTAGCAGAACCAATAGTATATGTGAATACATATTGACCTTCATCTAATGCAGTCTCATTAAGTGTCCAGGCTGCAGCAAATGATAATGCACCTTCAGTAACTTCAACCATTGCGTCACCTAAGTAACCATTGGAATGAATATTACTTGCAGCAAACTTAACTGTACCACTAGATGCAATATTCTTGGATGAATCCGGATATGACTTATTAACACTATAGTTGTATGTTCCTGCAGCCATATCTGCAATAGAGATATCACCAATAATTGAAACTACATCTTCAGCATCGCTAACATCAATATTGTATACACTATCTTTACCTGTAACAAATAGTTTTGTACCATCATCTTTTGTGGCTTCTAATGTTTGATAAGAAATCTTACCAATAGATTCAGCACTACTTGTGTCAGCTAGATAGATATGATCTGTTGTAGCTAATGTGGCATCCATATCATAAAGCTTAGCATTGGCATCAGACTCCATGGCTTCTGCAATTGTTGCTTTTGCAACTTTTGCGTTGGAAGCTAAGGATTCGGCATAATCGCCTAAATCAGCAATTGATATACCAGCAGTAGGAATTGCAGTAGTAACTTTATATGATACTCCTTTATAGAAGAAGTATGAATTTAATGCTAAATCCGCACTTGGATCAAGCTTTGTAGTATCGGTAGTAATATCAATTGTTGCTGTGTCATATTCACCAACACCAGCTGCTGACCATTTCATTGAGTTTGTTGCAAGTTCCCAAACAGTAGCATCTGAACCTGGAACTTCTTCAACTACAGCGGTAGAAACACCGGTTTTAATTAACTTATAAACTTTACCATTATATGATGTGATACCACCAGTAGTAAATGTTGATACTGCAGTATACTTAGCAACACCAGCTATGGCTGCATTATAACCGAATTCATTCCACATAATATTATCTGTGGCAGCAATGGCTTCAGTTACTTTATAAGCAACGCCTTCTTCATTGTAATAAACCTTGCCTACAGCAACTGCCTCATTGATGTTACCAGAAGATAATGTTGGTGTTGTTGTTAATAATTTCTTATTAGCAGCTAATGCTTTGCTTAGAGATACTTTAACCCAGTGTTCCGTATCAAGACTTGCGATAACTGCTGTCGTCTCACTAGTATATGACGAGATACATTGATAGTAATCAGTTCCTTCCACTAGGAAGACACCTTTCTTATAAGGTGTGCTATTAGCTATCGCACCAGCAGGTGTAGCATCTGACAAATCATAATATGTAGCACTTGTAGAAGGTGCGTTAGCACTTAATACAAATACCTTAGCTTCTGGATCTGCAATGACTACATTGATAGTCTTTGATAGTTCCTTGCCATCTACTTCAATTGATAATGTATATGAATATGTTCCAGGAACTGTTGAAGAAGTAACTTCAATAGCATCGCCAGAAGCAGCATCATATGACTTATACTTAGATGTAGAGACATAGCCTTGTGAAATAAACAAGTAAATCTGTATCATTGGCCGCTAATTGAATAGCATACTTTCCAGCGACTGAAGATGTACCTACAGAAGCACTTGATTCAGTATATGTATAATTATTGAATACTCTATTGCCCGAACCATTGTTGGCTCCAAAGATAGTAATGTTTTCCGTGTTCCAAGCAGTATAATCAGCAATTTGTTGATCAGTTAACTTGGTTGCTGTTCCTAAGTCTGCAACTGCAGCAAGAGCTGTGGTAAATAACTTAGCAGTACCTAAGACATAGTAATCATCACCATATTTAACAATATCACCAATTTGATATTGATAATTAAGTTGAACTGTATTTGTATTTGCAAATAGAACTGCCTTTGCAGGATCTGTTGTTTGTCCAGCAAATGCAACCATATCAGCATCTTTAGCAACAAATTTTAATGTAGGTGTATCTGCAGTTAAATGAGCATTAATAGTAACTGCTGTAGCAGCATCGACAACACCAACATATAAAATCTTACCAGTTGCTTCATAATAATACTTACCGGCTACGACTGCGGTCGTAGCAGAATTTGAATTCGCTACACTAGTATAGTTTGTAGCCTTACCTAATGTCTTAGCATATAGGTTGTAATTTGTTGGTAATACATCAAATTGATCTCCTAGAGCAGAAGTTGCTAATAATTGATCATAACCATCATTCTTGGCGGTTGCTGTCATGTTGAAGACATTATTTGAGAATCTAGAAGCATTCATTGAAGTTGAATCTGCAAGAGTATCTGCATCAGAAGCTAGTCCTGATTGAGCATTCTTTAGAATGAACCCAAATGAATATGAATATGTTGTTCCAGCTAGAATAGGCTTTTCAAATGTATAAGTATTTGTATCTTTATCAAGAACATACTCAATTTGTCTACCACTGGATTCTTCAATGGTTTGGATACTACCACTTAATGAAGCTGTAGGTTCCTTAACATTGATGACAATACTATAAGATTCACCAGTACGATCTGCTTTAATAGTGAATGTGTATTTCCCTGCTGGAGTATCTTTTGTAATAATTTGTGTAACTTCTCTTTCAAATGCTGTCTTTGAAGCATTTTCAAAGACTTTATAATTGTAATTAGTTCCACTTAAATCATTAACTGCTGCAGCTGTACCTGTGGATGTTGTTTCAATACCACCATACAATGCAGAACTCTCACCACCATAGAGTGATGGACCGACTAATGAAATAGTATAAGTATTATCAAGATATTCATCTTTTGCAAAATATTGACCAATAAATGTGAACTTGAAGGACTTTTGTCCAACAGTATCAAATGGTTTTGTAATGGAGAATGAACCATCAGCAGCAGCATCGATACCATCACCATCATATTCTGGGTAATACTTTTCGATAGCAACTGTTGTTTCATCATCTTCACCATAATCTTGGGCATTGCTTAATCCAATTTTAGCTTCTGGTTCAACAACGTGAATAGTAACTTCAACGGATTTAGCACTGACTGTTAATGTATGGACATAGTCGCCAACTATAGTGCTCTTTGTAACTGCAAAATTAACGCTTGAAACGCTATCTTCATCAGAAAGAGTAACTAATGATTGTGTATCTTGAATGGCTGTTGCGCCTTCAGGAACTTTAGTTGATGTGACAAACTTTAAGTTTGCACCACTGATGTCTTTTGTATCAACAGAAATCTGATATGCTTTATTTGCTTCGCCAGCTGCTGCATAAGGCTTAACGACAGTATAAGAACCATCGGCTCCTTTTGTAGCGCCAGAGACTGCAGAGACTTCTAGTGATCTTGTATCGTATAGATAGGAAGTTGTCTTAGAAGCACCATCTTTAGATAATGTAATCTTGAGAGTGTCGCCTTGAGCAGCAACCTTAACGGTAACTGTATTGGAAGAAACACTGCCAACCTTTGCTACGATAGCATATTCACCAACTGCGGTAGGAGTATATTCAAAACTCTTACCTGCTTGGCTGGATTTTGTTCCATTAACATACCATTCTAACTCTTGTGCTGGATTAACTCCAGAATTCAAGGTAGCAGAGACTGTAACTTTTTGTAATGACGTACTGATTTGTTCCAACGTTTCAGCTGCTGCTGATAATGTAATTGAACTCACTGCCGCATAAGAACTTGTTGATGTGCTTTGGCTACTAGAAGAATTAACACCGCAGGCCACTACCGATGATATGGGGATATGTAAAAAGACATGAAAATTGGATAGATGATTAATTACCTAGCGCCTTCTTTTAAAAGACAAGACATAAGTTATGTTCATTTATTCTTTATGATGATATAATATAATTCAAGAAGATAATGTCATCAATAAAATTATTATGCGTGTTATTAAGTATACATAATTATTATAAAGTGTATTTCTATGTTGTACGTTTATTAGTCTTATTTTTGTATATATAATTAGAATAAATATGCTTTTTATAAAGTCTTAATTATAGTGGCAATGCATATGTGAACGAACATTCTTGAACTGAAGTATTGATAAAAGAGTCACATCTAGTGCGTATTTGGAGGGAGAAAAGTGAAAAAAAATAACGAATGTCTAGAACTAGCAAATGAGATATTGAAGAATTGGGAGATGTCTGAATTATCATATAAAAGCATTTTATTAAAATGCTTGCGATTATATCGACTTCTTAATAATGAAGAGGGGTCAACTTTGTTTAAGTATGAGACATCTGGATATCCAAGGCCAGAAAACGGATTAATAGAACGAGAGGCTTTGGAAAAGTATTGTAAGATTTCGCATAGAAAGTACACACAAAAAAACATGAAAGGAGAAAGGGAGAATTACAACTTCACTAATCTTGTTTCAAGTATGGTTTTAGAAGTTGATGCTTTGAAAATCGCTTTACAAAACACAACTGACCCTAATATATCTATCTCTTCTGCAAACCCCAATCAGTACATATTTACTCCGCATGGGAATACTGACGAAAGAACAAACAGAATAAAAAGTATTGAAATTCTTGAAGATAGAATTGCAAAAGTAACTGGGGCATTGTATGAGTATGTTCTAAATACTAGAAATGCACTTGAATATGAAAACGTTGTTACGGATGGGATAAATCATTATAAAGAATTAGTTGATAACGAACTTGTCAAGTATTGCCCAGAATCATTGAAAAAATTTCTTTCTACATATGAAAATTTGAAGTCTCAAAATAAAGAAGATTGGGCTAATGCCGTTCATTCGTGTAGGAGAATTCTGAAAGATTTGGCGGATTCTCTTTTTCCGGCAAATTCTGTACCAGCCAATGTGAAGGGTAAAGAAGTAATCATAGATGATGATCATTATATTAATAGATTGATGCAATTTTTGAGTAATTCTATAGGATTAGATACTACTAAGTCCATTGTTGGAAGTACTCTGCAAAATGTTGGTGAAAGAATAGATGCAATCTATGAATCAAGCAATAAAGGAACGCACGCAAACGTTACAAAAAAAGAGGCTGAGCGATATATTATTTATACTTATTTACTCGTCGGTGATATCTTGTTAATAAAAGATGGGCAAGGAGAATAGTAACAATAACAAAAAAAGAAGAATTCTTTTGGATAATAAGGAGAAGGTATGAAGTATTTAAGAGGTTGCAAAATAGAACAAATAGGAATTGCAAATGATTTTTATGAGGCTTACAAAAGGTGTTTTACCGGAGATGAGTCGGAAAAAATTATTGCGATACCCGGGTTCACAAATGGTTTTTTTGCGTGTGAACTTTATTTAAAAATACTTACTGATAACAAAATTAATGATCACGACTTATTTAAACTATATTTAGGAATAAACGAGAGGCAAAAGAGAAGTCTTTTAGAACAATACTCCAAGGTGCAACAAGATGGGTTGCCCTTTGAGGATTTTTTGCAAAAAGTAAATAATGGTTTTATTTTTTGGAGATATATCTACGAAGAGATTAACAAATCATTTGAAGATAAATACCCCTTTTTATATTCCAACATATTTCTATCTCTCTTTTTGCCAATATTGAAACAGATGGCTGGCGATTATCTCGAGGATTTGAAACGGGAGTAATGCCAATCAACAGTCATTAAAACATTGTAAGAAGTACTACTGAAAGCACTCCTTTCTTTATTTTTCAATAAAAACAATTCTTTTTACATTTCATTTTATATATAGTATAATTACAAAGAGGTGAATTAATCATGAAAAGAAACTTCAAGCAGATAATTGCTTTATCGTTTGCAATGTTGGCCTTGACCTTATCTTCCTGTAATGGAGTAGCGACATCTTCCTCGACAGGATCTACATCTACAAGTACAACAACAAGTACATCAACTTCTACAAGTGTCAATCCAAGTGTGACATCAATTGAGATTGCTGCGACATCAAGTTCATCCTTACAACAATATCTAGGATTAACTTCAACGGTTACAATTAATGCCACATTAAATAGTGGAGCAGGAGAGGGCATTGCCTTACAATGGTACTTAGATGAAGTCCTTTCTTCTAGCCAAACTACCACTACTTTTGAATACTTACCAACCACTACTGGTGAACATAAGATTCAAGCTAAGTATGGAAGTGTAGCCAGTAACATTATTACAGTATCAGTCGGTAATACTACTTTTGCTGATCCAATTATTAGTGCTGTTGATAATGATACAGTTAAGATTACTGCTGATTATGGTTTGAATATTTCTGTTAATAATAATGCAGTCGCCGATACATCGGCTTATAACTTATCATCCAAAGCTTACTTAATTGATTTAGTTACTCCAATGGTACAAGGACAATCATATACTTTTACCTTTACTAAATCGGGGTATACTTCTGTCACTAAAACTTTCTTATATGATACACGGGTCTTAAAGGTCGCTTCTATTAAGAGTGCTGAAGAGGGTGCTGTTAAAGTTGCTTTAACTCCTAATGCTGATGGTACTTATACTATTACAAAACCTTTTGCATCTACAGATACTGCTGTCGAATATACAGTTGCATTTACTCATCAAAACTTTGATAGTTCCAGTGATACAAAGGGTAGTAATATTTCTTATGTTACTACTTGCCCAAGTACTGAGACATGTACTGCAGCATCAACTTGGAACCAATCACAAACATCTAATACAGTTGTTGATTCCAATACAATCATGCAACGGACATATAAACTCACAAGTTCAACTGTGGTGGGAACATATACCCATACTTTAACAATTACTGATGCCGCTACTTTATTAAGTAAGTCGGTTTCTGTGACTGTTTATGTTGTGGCTGCTTCTCCTACTATTGGTTTATCATCTGCTGTCTACTATGGTGATTCTGGGAATAGTGGTGCAGTTACTTCTGGTGACTACACTGACAATACAGCCTTAGTATCTACTACAACAAATGCAGTTACTCCTGATTCCAATGGTAAATATACTATTGTTCTACCGTATAATGCAGAAAAAGGTAAACAAGTCAAGTTGTCTGTTACTGGTAAGTATTTCTCTACTAACCAATATGCTGTAGATACTTCTAACCGTTTACTTGCTTCTGTGTCTGGTCCAACTAACGCTATCCGCCATTTAACTAATAACTATGTTTCATATCCATTTATTAAATATGGAGAATCTTCTACATCTAATACTTGGCTATATGGATCAAGTATTAGAATTGATGTATCTTTCTTTGTTGATGCCACAACTCAACCGGGAGAATATGTCTTATCCTTTACTGGTTATCCATCCAGTTCTAGTAATATGACAAATACTTATTCTATTACTATCGTTGTTGTTGCTCCAACTGCTAAGATTACAGAGACCATTACTTATAATGGACAAAAGTTAACTGCCGGGTCCGATGGATCTTATACATTCTATAAGCCAATTGAGAGCGGGGTAGTTTACAAAGCATCCATTTCACTCGATATTGCTAATTATGAAAGCCCAGCTTGGACTGGGGCAACTACTGAATCTGGTGTTAGTGGATATTACCAAGATGGAAGTAAGTATTATGGTTTGCTCTTATATAAGATTGATTATTCTGGTCAACTATCTGGTGTTACTGCTTATTCTAAGAAAATAGCTCTAGAGTTGGGTGATTCGGGTACGGCTAGTGCGACTGCGACAGATTTAACAAGTAATCCTGCAGTTTCGTATCCACTTTATAGAACTACTGCAGATCATATTGCTATTTCACCTGATGCAACATCTGGTGGACCTATCTCACAAATTAGTTCTATCTCTAGTGCTTCCGCTACTATTCCTCATACAATTACCATTCAAATTGGTAGCTTAGTTAAGAGTATTGTTATTCGAGTAGTTGATGCTACTAACCAATTCTTATCAGTTAGCGATGTGGCTTCTAAAAAGACAAATGCCTTTGATGCCGATGCTACTATTACTTCTACTTCTAAAGCGGTCTCAGCCTTGAAGGGTGATTTAGTCTATGTATCTTCTAGTTCTGAATACTATGTTGTTAATAGTGCTTTCTATAAATGGGGACAAGCTGATGCTACATCAGCTGCTACAAACCCATATGATACTAACGTAGTGGTTTATTATGCTACTGACCATAAGTTCTATAAATCTAGCGTTGATGACAACCAAGCAGTTCCAACAGGCGCTGATTGGACACTAGTCACCGATATTACACCATATGTTTCCGAAGTTACTTTCAATTCAGAAGTTACTTTGAGCGGAGTGGTTCAAACTCCAAGCACAACCGACGGTAAGTATTATCTAGTGGGTGCAGGAGGTACAATTAGTGTTGGTGTAAATCCTTCAGGATTTGCTGCTGGTACATATCAAGCTTCCTATCGTCAAACATATAATGGAAGTCAATTGTCATATGCGGCTTCTTCTACTGTCTTAAGTCTATTAGGCGACAACACTAACCAAAGATCTTCGGGTATTGAACTTGTTCAAAGTGTTACCTTGGCAAATGCTGGTGAATATACCTTTACATTTACTATTGGGAATGCTACTAAGGTTATTACAGTGGTTGTTGCTTCTCAACCTTCACTCGATGTTGTTGAGTTAAAGACAGGTACTCAATCCGCAACTTACTTCAATGGTGCTTACTTCCTTAAGGCTTCCGGCACTGCTTCAATGTCAGTTACTGCTACCTTATTACCAGTAAGTGTTGACCTAGATGCATATAAGTATTCTTATTACGTTAGATCAGAAGATCTAAATGCAAGTACTTATGTAGATTCAACCGCAACAGCTAAAAAGTTTGTAACTACAACTTCAGCCGGCTTTGCTTCTGAAACATTTACTATCGGAGGTATTGCTAATACAGATCCTACTGATATGCGAAAGTTTACAGTTACCTTCTCCTTCTATGAAGGTGATGGAACTACCGTTATTGGTACTAATACTGTTACAATTTATATTCAAGCTTAAAGAAACAAACGATGCAGGAAATCCTGCATCGTTTTTATTTGTGCTTATAAAACTTACTGGTATAAT
>Ga0265294_10005924_pt1 | contig 14802 bp, 9 predicted proteins | sample MunlanPumphouse3_FD_192504 | JGI IMG/M metagenome (GOLD analysis project Ga0265294, IMG submission 192504) | Groundwater microbial communities from a municipal landfill in Southern Ontario, Canada - Pumphouse #3 | ecosystem: Environmental > Aquatic > Deep subsurface > Groundwater | place... | reverse complement strand
ACCTGGGACTCAAGGAGGTCCCGCTACCGAGGAAACGATATGCTGCAAAATGAGTAGTGACCACAAAAATCGCCAAGCCCCCGAATGACGCCAAGCCTTGATCTAAATTGGCGAACTTGGGTTAAGGTGATAGTTACATACTTTATAGGAACTTTTTTTCTCAATTTATCGTATCCGGGTTTTTCGGGATTTAGCTTTCAAGGCCCAAATTTTTTGACATACCCATAAAATTGCCGTAAATTTAAACCAGATACGTTAAAAATTCCTTCCGGTAGATTTTATTCTCACGCAAAGGCGCAATGGCGCAAAAAAAGATTAAAGATCGTTAACGTCACCTTCTGCTGCCGAGTTTTAGAATTCTTCGGCAAGGGGCTTGTTTGAATGGTCTTTTTATAAATATGGTACGCCACATCAACAGCTACTTTGGCAGTCTCATTCTCAGTCATAAATCATCTTTGCGCCTTTGCGCCTTTGCGTGAGACTTTTAATAAAACCAGCTGATTGAAATTCGACTTCTGTCATCTGTCATCTGACCTCTGAACACAGGGAGAGCCTATGGAAAAGCAGCATAAATTTTCAATGTGGTACGTACTGCTCGGTATCTGGGTCGTGCTGATCATCCAGAACCTTTTATTTACCGCGATGTCCATTGAAACCATCCCCTACAGCCGGTTTCTGGAACTGCTGCGGACCCATGCGGTGACCGAGGTGGCGGTGACTGAAAACCAGATTCAGGGGAAAATGAGAACGGCCGATGATCCGGACGGCAAGGGGAAGCTGTTTAAGACCATCCGGGTGGACCCGGAAGTGTCCAGGCTCCTGCAGGAGTATAATGTAACCTTTAAAGGGGAGGTCGAGTCCACCTTTTTCCGGGATCTTTTTTCCTGGGTGTTTCCCATATTCGTGTTTGTCGGCATATGGTATTTTATGATCAAGCGCATGCAGGGCCAGCAGCCAGGGTTTATGATGATCGGCAAAAATAAGTCAAAAATTTACATGCAGGATGAAATCGGGGTCACGTTTGATGATGCCGCCGGGGTCGATGAGTCCAAACAGGAACTCATGGAGGTGATTGAATTTTTACAGGAACCGGGAAAATTTACAGCGCTCGGGGGAAAAATTCCCCGGGGGATTTTGCTGGTGGGCCCTCCCGGCACCGGAAAGACCCTGCTGGCAAAGGCCGTAGCCGGTGAAAGCCATGTGCCCTTTTTCAGCATGAGCGGGTCGGAATTTGTGGAAATGTTTGTGGGACTGGGCGCGGCCCGGGTGAGGGATCTGTTTAACCAGGCCAAGGAAAAAGCCCCCTGCATCATCTTTATCGATGAACTGGATGCGCTGGGCAAGGCCCGGGGCCTTGGAATGAGCGGCGGCCATGATGAGCGGGAGCAGACCCTGAACCAGCTGCTGGTGGAGATGGACGGGTTTGATCCGCAGGTGGGCGTGATTTTGATGGCCGCAACCAACCGGCCGGAAATACTGGACCCGGCCCTGCTCCGGCCAGGTCGTTTTGACCGCCAGATTCTGGTGGACCGGCCCGATAAAAAGGGCAGGGAGGATATCCTGAAGGTTCACTTAAAAAATGTAAAAGCCGTACCGGATCTGGATATCGAAAAACTTTCGGCAATGACCTCGGGTATGGTGGGCGCGGATCTGGCCAATCTGGTCAATGAGGCCACCCTGCTGGCGGTCCGGAGAAAAAAGACGGTGGTCGAGATGCCCGAGTTTGAAGAATCCATTGAGCGGGTCATGGGCGGGCTTGAGAAAAAGAACCGCCTGATCAACCCGGAAGAAAAAAAGATCGTGGCCTATCATGAACTGGGCCATGCCATTGTGTCCCTGTCGCTGCCGGGTACGGACCCGGTGCAGAAAATTTCCATCATCCCCAGGGGGATTGCGGCGCTGGGCTATACCATGCAGGTGCCGACCGAGGACCGGTTTCTGATGAAAAAGACCGAACTGCTCAATAAAATCGCGGGCCTTCTGGGAGGCCGTGCCGCTGAAGAGATCATTTTCGAAGATATTTCCACCGGCGCGCATAACGATTTATCCAAAGCCACGGACATCGCCCGGAGCATGGTCAGAGAATATGGAATGAGCACAAAACTGGGGCAGGTCTATTTTGCCCATGAGAAAAGAGGGCCGTTTTTCAACACGCCCATGGAAGGCCCATCGGAGTACAGCGAAGCCACCGCCCGGCAGATCGATGATGAGATCCAGGATATTATCAGCGGCCAATACGCCGTAGCCCTGGATATATTGAAACAACGGCGGGACGTTCTCGAAAAAGCGGTCAAACTGCTGCTGGAAAAGGAAAAGATCGAGGGCGATGAGTTGCGGGCGATTATGGGGGAAGGAGCTGGGAGTAAGGCGTAGGGAGTAGGGAGCTTAAAAAAACAGAGGTCAGAGGTCGGAGGGCGGATTTTTAATAACTGGTTTATAAAATGTCTCACGCAAAGGCGCAAAGGCGCAAAGGCGCAAAAAAAGAAGTTGCACCGTCCGCTTTGTTCGAGACGCAATGAACGCAGAGCACAGAGGACGGGGAAATTGGTTATGTCAAACACCGGGGTGTTAAACGGAATTGATAGCAACAGGAACCCCGACAGGGGTTGAGTCGTATAGCCGGTGGTTTCAACCACCGGTTGAATTGATTAACGGGCATGAGTCCTGAAAGGACGACGTTAAGGATATCCGTTACAATCATGGAAAGCTTTTACGCCCGAAGCTGTTGATACGCCGTATCCAAGATACGTAAGCCCGTGGATAACAAAATTAACAATACCTTTCAAGGCGGCATTCATAATCTTTTTTGCGCCTTTGCGCCTTTGCGTGAGAATAAAACAATCAGAAACCAAAGGACGATAACTCACGCCCCTCGCCCCTCGCCCCTCAACCTTCAACCCTCAACCTTCAACCCTTCAACCCTTAACCCTTAACTATTCCCCCCTTCAAGATAACCAGCGTGATATCATCTTCCTGTTTCTCAGTCCGTCTGAATTCATCCAGAGCCCGGGTGACGGCGTCAATTATTTTATCGGGACGCTCCTGATGCTGCTGTCGGATAATCCGGCGAAGGCGGTCTTTGCCGAAAATTTCCTGCTCGGGATTCCGGGTTTCCCAGATTCCGTCCGTTCCGATCAGGATGATCCTGTTGCTGAGCCATTTTTCATACGTATATTCCTTATATTTCCAGGTATGATCGACCCCCAGCACGATACCCTCGCCGCGAAGTTCGGAGAATGTGTCCGAAGATATATCATATACGATCGCCGGATCATGGCCTGCCCGGACCCAGCGCAGCCGGTTTTGTTCCGAATCGATCAGGATGAAAAACAGCGACATGAAACTGCCGGTGGCGGTCGTATCCAGGTACAGGAGCCGGTTTACATCCGTGATGATATGGGACAGGCCGCCCGGTTGTGTGACTCTGCATCTGAGCAATGCCCGGATGGTTGTCATCAGAAGCGCGGCTTCAATTCCATGGCCCACGACATCGCCAACCGCAATGCCGATCCGCCCCCTGCCCATTTCGGAAAATTGAAGCAGATCGAAATAATCCCCGCCGGTTTGATCGCAATAAATGGATTTGCCGAAAATTTCAAGATTTTCAAATTTGATGGCTTTGGGTGGAAGCAGATTCTGCTGCACTTCCATGGCCAGATCCATGGCTTCCTTGAGCCGGAGCCGTTCCTCCAGCTGACCCAGCATGGTATTGAAGCTGATGGTCAGCTCCCCGACCTCATCCCGGGATTTAACCGGCAGCGGGGGGCCGAATCGGCCCTGTGCGATTTGTTCCGCGGCTCTGGATACGGTTTTGATCGATGACACCGTCCGATGGGTAACCATTCGGATCAACAAGAGAATCAAAAGGATAAAACCGGTCGAGGTGATAAAGTAGAAGGTCCGTAACCGCAGGATCGGGGACAGAATTTTTTCACCCGGCGCGATGATGACAATACTCCAGGGCGCCTCGATCAGTCTGCAGAATCCGCTGACCTCCCGGGGAGGATGGCCCGGGCCGAGCACGGTTCCATACGGGTTTTCTTTCATGGCCCGGAACGTTTCGTGCTCAATGGCGGTCTCGCAAAACTGGGTTCTTCCTCCGGGTACCGTACAGGTGAGGATTCTTCCCTTGCTGTCCACCAGAAACGCCTTATCCCCCTGCCACCAGCTGGAAGTGAGAATATGTTCAAATAAATAGGCGAAATCCAATACCACCTCAAGTCTTCCGATGGACTGTCCGGTCTCATCGACCAGGTCTGAAACAAGCGAGACGGTTTCGTGGTCCAGGATTGAATCATAGACCGGCGGGGTGATATCCAATTTGCCGGGTTTTTCCGGTGTCCCTGATTCGTCTGATTTTTCTGGACGGAAATTTTCCGGTTTTCCTGAAAGGGTTTCGTACAGACTGAATTTTACCTGCTCAACGCCCGGAGAATCTTTGAGCTGATTGATAATCGATTGCTGAATGATCAGCGCATGCGGGCTGCCCGATAATTTATGGAACATCTGCATCCATTCCTTCGGGCGTGCCAGGCGCATATCAACCTGATGCGCGGCTCGCTGGAGCTTTAAAACCGCGGCTTCCTTCCACTGGGCGATCAGACTGCTCCTTGCGTACAGAAAACCCATCGTTCCCATGGCAAACAACAATATGGCAATGGGAAACAGCAGAAAAAAATCCAGCCGTTGCTGCAGGCTTTTGGGCTGTATCATTACACCGATTCCTCATCCCCCGAGCATTACCCCGGCGTTTCAAAAGCCGGGAATGTTGCAGTTCCAGGCCGTTCAGGGGGGAAGCTGCCGTCTGCAATGCAAGCTCCCGACAACGTTGGGCAATTAAACAGTGTCCATCCAGAAATGGCTATTTTTCCCAATTTCTGCGTCAGGCTCAGATTTTAATCCTCGAAATGCTCAATGTATTCCTCCGGTTAAAATCTTCGCCTTCCTTGAACTTGAAAAAACTATCTCATTTCTGGACGGACATTAAATGGTATGGGAATTTCCATTTTTGCCTCAAACGAAGTGCTCCTCAAGAGATAGCGGTCCTCAACCCGCCCGCAAGGGCGCTATTTTAATGTGGTATCTTCAACAATAAACGGCGTGCATCGAACCCCGACTTTCAGCTTGTGTACCCATACCCGGGCCATGATAACGGTATTGCCGTCTATGTCCACAATATTGGGCAGTTCTTCCACAAAAGAGATATCTTCTGTTTTGAATTCATACCAAAATGTATTGGTACTGTATGGGTCCGCAATCAGAATGACTTTGTCATTGTCATAGGGATGTTTTATCGGGGAACCGGAAAACGGAACATGGGTTTTCCGAAGGATTTTTATATCTGTCGGTTTTCTGTAGGACTGGAGTTCAAATTTTTCGGATTCCTGAAGCAATTGAGTGATCGGCATAGGTTCGTCTCCTTGATTCTCAACGGGGGAAAATGGTCCGGCTGAGCAAGATCTCCGGGAAAAATACAATCTTCGGACAAATATTATTTTCCGCGACGCTGCTTTTTTGTGTTAAATTTATCGGGCTTGATCATAACAGCGACAGCGGCCCTCAGTCCGTCCGCAGGGCGCTGATTCAATAAAAGCTATTATCAAATTACACATTTCGAAATGTATTGTAAAGAAAAGGATGGATTGTCACAGGGGGGTTGAATCCTGAATATTTAAATCCGGAAAGAGCTGATATCAGCGTGCGGTTCATCCGGAAGGTATTTTTATTGACAAAAAATCCGTTTGAATAGTATGGTAACCCGTTAAAATGAGACATTTAATCCGTATATGGCGTGAATCGGCTCAACAGCCAGCCGGATCGGGCGGGCAACAGAACGGTTGTTCCCTCTGTTGTATGTTCAATGGATATAAAAACCATGATTCGATTCTACTTATGATAATTACAGATACCGGGCCGTTATTCAGAAAAAGAAACCGTGGTTTTATTTATTCTTAATTTCATGCCCTTTGTTCGATATTATTCGAAAATCCCCGATAGTCCGTCCTCAGGCGTTACTCATTATTCAGATAACATTAATAATTCAGCAAGATAATCGCTGAAGAAATTCGTATTCGATATAAAACGTTGAGACGCTGACTGTTGCGGCCCGTATTTGCGGTTGAATTCGCTTGTTAAATTCCGACGGGGGGTTACGATGCCCTTAATCTTTCTAAATCAGACGATCAAACAGTTAATAAACCCCTTTCAGGGCGATGGGAAATCAGGTGATGTGCCAGGGCACATGGTTTCCGAACTGCCGGTGGACGTCTGCGTTACCGATGGTGAACATGTCCATGAGCGGTTAGCACGGATTAAAGGGGACTGGCTCGTTTTATGCCATGAATGTTCTTCAAGCCTGGATGTGGCCTGGTATCTTCAAAAACAGGGGCTTTTTCCTGACTGGGCCTCTGTTCTATGCGGCTCCCAGTGGGCCGGCAGAGGCCGGATGGAGCGGAGTTGGATTTCTCCTCCGGGGAATCTTTACGCCGCCCTGAGCTGGCCTGAAACTTACGGTCCATGGGAAAATCTGATTCCCATAATGGCCGGGTATCTGATGATACGGTTTATGGCCGGGAGGGGTGTTTTTTTAAGGTTGAAATGGCCGAATGACCTGTTGCTGGAGGGGAAAAAAGTCGGCGGCATCCTTGCGGAGAAGAAAAAAGGCAAAACGATCGTAGGCATCGGGCTGAATACATTTTCCAGTCCGGAAACAGACCGGATGCGAAAAGAAAATGTATTCGCAAGTGCAAATTTAAGAGGGATAATACCCTCCGGACCTGTTGCGGGATTATGGCAGGAATTTATCAGCCATGGCCGGATTGCCTGCAATCATATAACGGAGAGGCAGGATACGTCAGATTTTTTAAGTCAGGTTGAACCGCTTCTGGCATTTAAAGACTCTCCGGTCCGGGTAATCGACAGCGAAGCCCCATTGACCGGGTATATTACAGGCCTGGCGGGTGACGGCGGCTTACGGCTTTCCCGCGGAAAATCGGAAAAGATCATTTATTCGGGCAGTATAATACCCGTGACGGACGGGTAATCGGAGATCGGAGACCAGGAAAACCGATGCCTGACCGTGATATGTGTCAAGGCCACGCCATCATCGATGGCCCATACCCGATAAAAAATCTATGATACTAAATTAATGGAGAATATGAATTGATGGTAAAGAAAACATTTGAGCAGGTTGTTGAAGAAATCAGGGATCAGAAGATCCTGGTCGCGAACAGGGGGATACCGGCCCGACGGATTATTCGATCTATTTGTGAGGTGCTGCAGGCGGTTCCGGTATTGACGGCAACCGATATTGACAAAACCGCCCCGTTTACCAATGGCGCATATGATTTGCTGTTGCTGGGAGAAAATCACCGGGCCTATCTGGATATCGACATGATTATCTCCAAGGCAAAGGCCATGGGGATCATTGCCATTCATCCCGGCTGGGGCTTTGCTTCGGAGGATGATTCGTTTCCTGCCAAATGCGAGGAGGCCGGAATTATCTTTATCGGACCCGGGTATGATGCCATGCGGTTTCTCGGAAATAAAGTGGCGGTCCGGAATCTGGCCAGGAAGCTGGATATTCCGATCGTGCCCGGCTCGGATGGCGCCGTGACGTTTGAAGAAGCCGGAAAAATTGCGCGTGAGATGGGCTTTCCGGTCATGCTCAAGGCTGAGGGGGGAGGCGGCGGTCGGGGGATTTATGAAATATTTCGTGAAGATCAGCTTGAAGATGCGTTTTCCAAAGCGGCTGTATTTGCTCAGGCTTCCTTTGGAAACCCCAGGCTGTTCGTGGAAAAACTGCTGACATCGATCCGGCACATTGAAATCCAGGTTATTGCAGACAAATACGGCAATGTATTCGCGTTTGATGAAAGGGATTGTACGGTTCAGCGGAACCATCAGAAGCTGGTGGAAATCACCCCCTCTCCATGGCCTAAAATGACGCCGGAGCTTCGGCAGCGGCTTAAAGACTATTCTATCAAGCTTGTTAAAGCCGTGGGATATCATTCTCTGGGAACCGTTGAATTCCTGGTGGACCGGGACGGCAACCCGTATCTGATTGAAGTCAACACGCGGCTGCAGGTGGAGCACGGCATTACTGAATGCCGCTATGGCCTGGATCTGGTGGAGGAGCAGATTGCCATCTCGTTTGGATCCGAGCTCCGGTTTAATGAAGAAAATACCAGACCCTTTCTCAATGCCATGCAGGTCAGAGTCAACTGTGAAGATCCTCAGAACAATTTTTCTCCCAATGCGGGGCTCATTACCCGGTACCAGTCTTCAGTGGGCCAGGGGGTTCGGGTGGACTCCTGCATCATGGCAGGGTATGAATTCCCCTCCCAGTATGATTCGGCCGCGTCGCTGTTGATCACATACGGGAAAAGCTGGCCCAAAGTCCTTGGCATCATGGACCGGGCACTGAGGGAATATACGCTTGCCGGCCTTAAAACCACAATTCCCTTTCATCAGCAGATCATTCATCATCCCCGGTTTCGGAGCGGCGACTATGATACCAATTTTGTGGCCAATACACCGGAATTGATGAACTACCTGGATAAAGAGCCGGAACCTTTGCGCCTGGCTCACCTGGTGGCGGATTTATCTGCAAGAGGGTACAACCCGTATATTCAGCTCGGCAAATATCGTGACCGTAACGATAAGCGTATGGACGGATTTGAACCGGTCCTGCCCCGGATGGATCCGCTGGAATATGTCAGTCCCTATCCCCGGGGAAACCGGGACGAGATGCTGGATTTTGTCAGGGACTCCGGGTACGTCCATTTTACGGACACCACCACACGGGATATTACCCAGTCAAACAGCGGGAACCGCTTTCGGCTGGCTGAAGACCGGCTCATCGGCCCTTATCTGGACAACTGCGGATTTTTCTCGCTGGAGACCGGTGGCGGGGCGCATTTTCATGTGGCGATGATGGCCAATATGACCTATCCGTTTTCCGAAGCCAGGGAATGGAATCAGTTTGCTCCAAAAACCTCAAAGCAGATACTGGTCCGGTCTACCAATGTGCTGGGGTACAAACCCCAGCCCGCCAATCTGATGCGCCTGACCGGTGAGATGATCTGTGAGTACTATGATGTGATCCGGTGCTTTGACTTTTTAAATCATATCGAAAACATGAGGCCCTTTGCCGAGGTGGTTTTGAATTCAAGGGCAAATATTTTTGAGCCGGCGATAGCCGTATCTTATGCGCCCGGATTTGATGTGGCACATTATATGAAAGTTGTGGAAGAAATTATCGACATGGTGTCGAAGGTCAGCGGAGTTTCTGAAAAAAAAGCCGAAAAGATCGTAATTCTGGGTCTCAAAGATATGGCCGGAGTCTGTCCCCCGCGATTTATCCGGGAGCTGGTGAAGACGATTCGAAAAGCTTATCCTGCGCTGGTGATTCATTATCACCGGCATTCGACAGACGGGCTTTTTGTTCCGGCAGTCGGAGCCGCTGCCCAGGCGGGCGCAAATATAGTGGATACGGCAATTGGCGCCGCCGTCAGATGGTACGGTCAGGGCGAGGTGCTCTCAACGGCCGCTTACATGGAGCAGGAGCTGGGGCTCAAGACCAATCTGAACAAGGAGATGATTCAAAACTGCGGTTTTGTGCTGAAACAGATCATGCCGTATTATGACCGGTATGTGGCGCCGTATTTTCAGGGGATTGATTATGAAGTGGTCGAACACGGCATGCCGGGCGGTGCTGCCTCATCATCCCAGGAAGGGGCCATGAAACAGGGCTATATTCATCTGCTGCCCTATATGCTGAAGTTCCTGGAAGGTACCCGCAAAATTGTCCGGTATCATGACGTGACACCGGGCTCTCAGATTACCTGGAATACCGCATTTCTGGCCGTAACCAGCGTTTACAAACAGGGCGGTGAAAAAGCGGTTCGACGCATGCTCAATGTGCTGGCTACCGTTGTCAGCACGCCGGAAGCGGATCTGCCGGAGGAAATGAAACAGGAACGACTGGATTTGTACAAAGACAGCAACGATGCATTCCGGCAGCTGCTGCTGGGCCGGTTCGGCCGCCTGCCGCTTGGATTTCCGTCAGACTGGGTATATGAAAGCGCATTCGGCCCGGAATATAAAACCGCCCTGCTCACACGCATTGAAGCCTCCCCCCTGGCGGCACTGGTGGACATCGATGTTGAAGCAGAACGGAGAAACCTGGCGGATCATTTAGAACGCGACCCCAGTCGTGAAGAACTGGTCATGTACCTGAACCATCCGGCGGATGCGTTAAAAACGATCGAATTTAAAAGAAAATTCGGTGATCAGAACTGCCTGCCTCCGGAGGTGTGGTTTGAAGGGTTGAAGCGGGGGGGGGAATTGTATTTCAGAGACCTTCACGGTAAACTTCATTATTTCGTGTTGCTGCATTTGTCCCGGCCCGATGAACAGGGCATCAGCCTGGTCCGATATTCTCTGGATTCGGAAGTGTTTACCCAGTCGGTCAAGGTCGCGGAGGCGACCGGAAAAGGTGAGTCGTTGTTTGAAAAGGCTGACCCGGATAATCCCTATCATATCGGTGCCCCCGGCAACGGTGACCTGTGGATCATGTATGTGAAGGCCGGTGATATGGTCAAGGCCGGTGAGGATTTATTTAACATCTCCATCATGAAACAGGAAAAAGCGGTTCATTCACGAGTGAATGCCGTTGTAAAGCGGGTGTTAAAATTTGCCGATTATCCCGAAGATAAAAAAATGGTTCCGGTCCGTGAAGGTGAACTCCTTGTGGAACTGATGCCGACCCCCAAAGTCTGCCCGACGTGCAAACATCCCATTACTCTGGAAGAAAGCAGGTTCTGCCCCTATTGCGGACAAAAAGTCGAATCGGATTTATAGCGAAGAAGGCCTGAGTGCTGAGGACCGGGGACTGAGTACGTAGCCTGACAGGGTGCAGAAGACAGAAGTCAGAAGACAGAAGACAGAAAACAGAAAACAGAGGTCAGAAGTCAGAGGTCAGAAGAGGGGCCGGGAGCGTAGGGGCGGATCCCCGTGTCCGCCCATCAGATACAGGGCACAGAAAAAGTCAATCAGATACTCGACGATCAGATTGAAAAAAGAAAAGAGCTGATGTCCTGCGAAACAAAAAAAGAAATTTTGCCGCGGAGTTACGCGGATGAACGCGGATAAAAAAGAACAAGCAAAAGAAGTTGCAGATATTATTTCTAAAAAAAATCCGTGGCAATCCGCGTAGATCTGCGGCAAAATATTTTAACCACGAAAAGTACGGAAAAATAATTTTCATGACGCCATAACGTGACTCGTTAGCGCCTGCTTTCCCAAAAACGCCGCCATTGCTTCTTCCTGAAGCAGTTCCCCCTGGTCGGTGTACCGGGGTGAAAAATGGAATATGGAAAATTGTCTGGCGCCTGCTTTTTTTGCGAGTGTGCCTGCCTGCCTGGCGGTCAGGTGAAATTTATCCCTGGCGATATTTTCGTGTTGATGAAGAAATGCCGCTTCGATAAACAGGTGATCCGAATCTTTCGCAAATTCGATGATTTTTTTCATATTGGATGGGGTGCCGCCTACATCCGTGATATACGTCACTTTCTGGCCAGGGGTAATCAGGGCAATCCGCTCGGTCAGGTCTTTAAGCACAAAGCGTTCAACCCGGTGAAGACCGGCGGGACCGGTTTTACAGGTTATTTCAAAAGTCGATTCGGGGTCCTGGTGGCTGTACAGCGCCTGCTTAAATTCCCTCAGCCATGGACCGATCGCCAGACCCAGCTCATCGACTTTGTCTTTCATGATATTGACATGGAATCGTTCTTTGAGAGAAAATCCCAGGCAGGGGGTACCGTGATTCAGTATGATCGAGGAAACGGCCAGTACGGGTTCTTTCAGCAGGGTCCCGTTAAATGGATGTTTTTCTTCCGGAAGGATCGGGATAAATTTGTTTCTGCACGGATATTGCTTTGAGATGATATACGCCGGATGAATTTCAGTGGCATGCAATATCAGCCGGGTATCATAATGGTCGACCAGATTCCAGCAGTAGCCGGCAAGTTTTCCTTCCAGATTGGATAAAAACCCCTGAGGGCCATAGATATAAAGGGTCTTTTCCCGACCCAGAAACAGCCGGATCAGCTGGTCAAACCCGATAAAATGGTCCATGTGGGTATGGCTGATAAATACATGACTGATTTTCAATGCGTCCCGGGCTGAAAGTGAACCGACATCCCCCAAATCGAAAAGAAAGGCCCGTTTTTCGAAAGAAAGGCTTACAAATAGTCCGGGGTCATCAAACGGTGAATTGATCAGCCGGGGATGAAGCAACGGATTCATTCCTGGGGCATGAGTTTGTTGACTTGCTTGTTTATGGTAAAGTATATTTCTTCATCCGATCCGAAAATGTCAATGACGTATTTATTATCCAGGAGCTTTTCCACTACAAATGCAGTTACATAAAGGCTGACGACATGAGGATTGGGTACCAGATTTCTCAAGGGGGCGATCTGATAATCAATATCAAAATCTTCCGCACGGGTCAGTTTGTCCAGACAGATCTGGATCTGCTCTTCAACCCCCTGCTTATTGGTTGTTTCTATGAATTTGTTTTCAATCAGCTTTGTGGCGATTGAATTGCTCAACGTCTCCATACAGTCTTTGACGTTATGGATTGCCGTTCGTCTGGCATGTTCTTTTGAAGATTCAATTTTTGACAGTATCGATGATTCTCTGTTGCTTGTGCGAAATACCTTTGCCATAAGTGCTCACCTTTTCGATATAGTTCTTTCTGACAAGTTGTAATATTTATTATTATTCTTTTTGATTATCATAATTTTAACCCATATTGATTGCAAGGGAAATGTTGAGGCACCTTTTTAAACCAGAAGGATGATTTTTTCAATAACATTATGGTTCCAGGGCCTCTTCAATGACCAGCTGAATGCTTTTTTGGCCTTTAAACTGGTTCCAGCGCAGGTGAAATGCAATCTTGTCTAAATGATCGGGAAACGGTCTGCTGATATCGGCATTGAAATAGATCGTGTTAAATGGTTTGCTTTCGGAATTTCCGGCTTTTTTCAACATTATTTTCAAATGCTTGCCCCCCACTATTCTGCTTGATAATACATCGATATGGGTTGCCATGAACAGCGGTTCCGGGTTGCCTTCGCCAAATGGTTTCAACCGCTCCAGCTCATTCATTAACGTGTCGCTGATATCTTCGAAGTCAAGGTCATAATCGATGATAATCTCCCGGGTAAAGTCTTCCGGGCAGGTCATTTCCCGGACGGTACGTTCAAAGTCCTGAGCAAACAGGTCGATATTTTCCGGTTTAATCCTCAGACCTGCCGCCATGGGATGACCCCCATATTGTTCCAGCCGGCTGGCGCACAGTGACAACATCTGATGTAAATTCACACCGGGTATGCTTCGTGCCGAGCTTTTTCCGATCCCGCTTTTGGTCGAAATCAATACGGTCGGGCGGAAAAACCGGTTGGCTAATCGAGAGGCGACAATCCCCAGGATGCCTTCATGCCAGTGAGCATCAGATAAAACCAGCGTATGCATTTTGACAAGATGGGGATTGGCATCCAGATGGTCGAGAATCTGCTGGTAGACTTTTTTTTCGGTTGTCTGCCGCTTCTCGTTCAGTCTGTCGAGCTGATGAGCGATTTGCCGTGCGGTCTCAGCCTGAAGGGTTGTGAGCAGTTCAACCGCCATGGTCGCATGATCAAGCCTGCCGGCAGCATTCAGCCGGGGGGCAAGCTTGTAGCCGATATCATCACAGTCGGCAGAATTTATTCCGATACGGCAGCATTCAATGAGGGCCTTAATCCCGCAACGGTGCTCCGAATGGATGATATCCAGACCTGATTTTGCCATGATGCGGTTTTCTTTTACCAGAGGAACTACATCGGCTACCGTACCCAGAGCGACAAGATCCATATACTGCCTCAGGTTTGGCTCCGGCCGGGTATGCCAGAAGTTGATGTCCCGTAATTTTTTTCTCAGACAGATCAACAGATAAAAGGCGACGCCAACTCCGGCAAGGTGTTCAAAACCGGCTGTGCAGTCAGATCGCTTCGGGTTGACAACTGCCAGTGCAGGAGGAAGGTCGTCTGCAATTTGATGATGGTCGGTGATGATGACATCAATTCCGTTACGATTTGCCGCAATGACCGATGCGTGGCTGCTCGATCCGCAATCTACGGTAATGATCAGATCAATGTGATGTGGCAGCGCATAATTGAAAATATGCTGTTCCTGAAGGCCGTAGCCTTCATGAATCCGGTGCGGTATGTAATATGAAACGTCAGTGCCCGTATGCCGGAAAAAATCGAGAAGCACGGCCGTGGATGTAACGCCGTCCACGTCATAGTCTCCGAAGATCAGGATATGTTCTCTGCCCAGAATTGCCTTGACAATACGCTCGGTGGCTTTATTTATATCCTTAATGGGAAAAGGCGGCCGCAGATGATTCAGGTCGGCGTTCAGATAGCGCCATGCGTGCGCTTCGTTCATTATATGTCGATTTGCAAGAATCGCAGCTGTGACGGGGCTGAAATGCAGTGTTTCACACAGTTTTTGAGTCGATTGTCTGTCAGGTTCCAATATGCGCCACTTGGTTTTCATCCTTGCGCAATATACTATTATCAGGTTCAGGACAATACTTAATTTCAGTATGTTTAAAAACATGGGGCTGGATGGATTCTCAGAATCTTCAAGGCTTCCATGCCGTGAAACCGGGAATTTGGTATTGCTATATCAAGAGGTAAAATGATATTTTACCCCTCAACGAAAAATATTTGTGGCGTGAGCTTCAGGCTTCAG
>Ga0265294_10005922_pt1 | contig 14806 bp, 9 predicted proteins | sample MunlanPumphouse3_FD_192504 | JGI IMG/M metagenome (GOLD analysis project Ga0265294, IMG submission 192504) | Groundwater microbial communities from a municipal landfill in Southern Ontario, Canada - Pumphouse #3 | ecosystem: Environmental > Aquatic > Deep subsurface > Groundwater | place... | reverse complement strand
CAGCTGGCATAGTTAATCATCTGATGAGGATTTGCTCCTTTGACATCACCTGAATAACCAAAATATCCTTTCATCATGTTAGCAACTGAATCTTTGGTTGATGCTGTCGCATCGCTTTGCGACATAAAACCATAACCAGGTAACGGCGGACCGCCCCAGCCTTGGTCATTTCCGCCACGAATCGAATTTCGGCCCGCGTCGTTAAAACCACCTAATAATCCCGGGCTTGAAGTCGTGGGATTCAGGTGTGAAAAAACGGTATCGGTAACTGCCCATCTTGTCCCACTTTTGGAACCGTCTCCGGTCCAACCTTCACCATAGGTGACAAAATCAGGATCGATATTATGCAAAGCGTCTTTTACTTGGCGCATCGTCTCGACATCATGAAGACCCATTAAGTCAAAACGGAAACCTTTAATCTTGTATGTCTCGGCCCAGAACTTAACCGAATCAATGATTAGTTTCCGCATCATCGGCGCCTCACTCTTCGTTTCGTTTCCAGTACCTGAACCATTCGTATAAGCACCTTCAGCATTCGTTCTAAAGTAGTACTTTGGCATTACTTTAGTTAAGTTTGAGGCTGCGACACTGGCGACGTGATTATACACAACGTCCATAATAATACGCGTATGATTAGCGTTTGTGGCGTAAGCGTGAACGAGTTCCCTTAATTCTTTGATGCGAACAAGGCCATTAAAAGGATCGAGCGAATAGCCTCCTTCCACCACATTATAGTTATTGGGATTATAACCCCAGTTAAAATCAGGTTCGACTTCATCGTTATCATTATCAAAGAATGGTAAAATTTGAACAGCGTTTACACCCAATTCTTCAATATGGTCAAAGCCGGTCTTCACCGTCACTTCGCCTTCAGTATAAGTTGTTCCTTTTTCATAGAAGCCTTTAAACTTACCAGCGTATTCTGGCGTTCCGCCCCATGTTTCGTCGATTGTTAAATCGCGGACATGAACTTCGTAAACAGTTAAATCGGTCGGTTGCTCGATATCATAAACTTCATCGCCGTCCCACACATCAGGAATGTCGTTCCAACCTTCAGGTATGACACTTTCGTGATCAAAATCAACGACCATGCCGCGCATGCCGTTGACACCGGCGGCTTTAACGTAAGGATCAACAATTTCGTTAACGCCCATTGAGTTTGTGACACTGTAGTTATAATAGGCGCCATGTAAATTACCTAAGACTTTAATATACCAAATGCCCTTAGCTTGCATGACCATGTCATAACCTTTAAACCAGTCAGCTTGAGGTGTATGCACTTCAAACATCGTCGAAGGGGTGCCAGTATAGTATTGTTTTAGAATGACTTTGGTCGCCGTTGGCGCCCATAACTTAAATTCTGTGTATTCAGGAGTATAATTCGGTCCTAAATCATCGCCTGTATAAGTGTATTCATTTTTAAATAACTGCGTATCATATATTTTTTCGAAAGAAACATTGCGACCACGAACTTTACTGGGAGCACTGGCAAAGGTCGCTTCGACATAATAAGAAATATATGGCTGAGCGACAGAAGGCAAGGAGATATCAAATACCGCGGCATTCGGATTTTCTGATTTAATCCGGTAATTATTACGAATACCAGGCTGCAAGATTTTTTCAGTATTAAAATATTCAGCCGTAAATCCAAACAAAACATAATTAGAAACAATCGCTTGTTCCGGAACAAGACCGGTGCCGATGACATGAATTGATTCCCAATCGGTATTTAAATAGGTTTCATGAATGCGATCGCCTTCGGCATCGGAACGTTGTGTATAAAATTCAATCATGCCTCCCGCACCTGGAATCGACCAAACTTCCAAGACGTTTTTATCGCCCACAAGCGTCGGCGGATAGTCTTCGTATTTAATTTCGGTATCGGTTGATTGACCGGCCCATGTGCTTTGCTCTTTAATTATAAAATTAAAGGCTGTGTGAGGTGGAAAATCAGCTTTGGGATGCAAGGTAATATACATGCCAAAGTCATCAATACCATCAGGAGCTAATTCAACCCCGGCTTTGCCACCGGCCCAAATCCAATAGCGGAGCTTCGCGTAAGCTCCATCATCTTGGTGATAGCGAATAGTGATATCGTCAGGAATAACAATGCCTTCGGGCACCGTGTCCGTTGTTGTTTCCGATGTACTTTCACCACCAGAGCCATTGCCGGACGTATCCGAAGGATCAATATTGTCGCACGCCGACATCACAAATAACGCGGCGGCCAACAAGGCGAAGATTCTTTTCTTTTTCATAATGATTGCTCCTCAATTTTTATTTTATAGTGTTATTGAATAATAACGCTACTAAACGGCGCAAGAGATAAGGTTTGTCCATCTAAAGATGGGTTAATACCCACCACATTAATGGCTTCAATGATATTAAGACCGCTAACTTCAAGTTCGATTATCTGCACTTCATTCGAAAAATTATGAAGCAAGTAAAGTGTCTCCGCGCTCTTAGTTACTTCAAAACTGGCAATTTTAGCATTTCCGGTATCAACATAGTTATATAGTCCGTCATGGATAATTCCATATTTATTACGTACGTTAAGTACTTTCTTATAATGGTTGGTAAGAGAGTCACCAATTTTTAAATTGTCATACACTCCGTTTTCAACTTGTAATGTTTGGTCATACGTCGTGCCAGGAGGATTATCGCACAATCCATCATTATCATTTTTATCCCATATCATCGGCAAACGGCGGTTCGCATCGGTAGTGGCTCCGCCGCGACTGCCTCTAAGTCCTATTTCTTCGCCATAGTAAATAAAAGGATGACCGGGCGAAAGAAGGTAAGCACTCGCGGCGAGTTTAGCCTTTTCGTCTGCTAAATAACCCGCCGAACGATCCATGTCATGGTTAGAAATAATCAAAGCGTTTTTTGAGGTTTGCGAGGCTTGCTTGATTTGCACTTCACTATTAACTAGAGTTCTTGAAAAATCATAACCATTCATTTGCATAACCGAATGAGCGATACCTTTGTTGTTAGTCTCTGAAAGCGGAAAATTAAAGAAGTGCATTCCGGAGCTCGCATACTGATATAAAATGCTAGTTAGATTTTCCCAAGCCTCGCCGATAATGAAAGCGTCTGGTTCCACGGATTTAACATAATTATTAAAATTTGCTAGAAATTGCACGTTTTTTGCCATACAATCGGTGTAAAAACTCGTGACGGCATCAAGGCGAAAACCTTTCACGCCGCGATTAAGCCAGAAGTCGACGATATCTTCAAATTCACTGACAACATATTCGTTATCAAGATTCAAATCAGGCATTGAAGAATCAAAGCGTCCCTCGTAATGACTATTAGCTAAACTTGACCAGCGGTAACCTTCTTGCGAAGCGTCCGACCAGTTATAATAGCGACATTTGCTATCAAGAGCCGAACAAGTGTTATTGCGCTTTTGATTTTGAGCCTCGATAAACCAGGGATGATTGACGCTTGAATGGTTAATGACCAAATCAATAATGATATCGATGTGATGTTGATTTGCTTCAGTAATCAAATCATCAAAGTCATCAAGTGTTCCATACTCGCTATCAATGCCCACATAGTCTTTGACATCATATTTATGATAAGTATCGCTAGGATGAATCGGCATAAGCCAAATACCCTTGACGCCAAGTTCGGCAAGATAAGGAAGTTTTTCTTTGACACCTTGTAAATCGCCAAGACCATTATTGTCGGTATCATAAAATGAACGAACGAAAATTTCATAATATGCTGAGCCGTTTTCATTCGTGACCGTCTCGTCAAATTCATAAAATGACGAAGTCTGATCGCATGATGAGGCTGCGAAGCAAAGCGGAAGAATGGCGATTAAATAAGATAATTTGTTTCTCATTAACCCTTAACTGCGCCTCCGGTAATGCCACTGACATAAAACTTCTGCATAAAGATGAAAAGCAGCGAAATCGGTAAAGCGACTAGGACGCTACCGGCGCAAAATTGCTTCCAATAAAGAGCCATGTCTTGCTGTTGCTGTATCATTTTGTACAACCCAACCGATACAGTGTAATTTTGCATCGCATCACCGAGAATATAGCTCGAGAGAATATAATCACCCCATGGACCCATAAAGGCCGTTAAAATCGTATAAACGACGATTGGCTTAGCAAGCGGCATGATAATCATGTAAAAGATTTGGAAACGGCTCGCACCATCAATCATCGCCGCTTCGTCAATCGAACGCGAAATCGTATCAAAGAAGCCTTTCGAAATGAAGTAACCCATACCGGCGCCGCCGACATAACAAAGAATTAAGCCGACCAGCGATTGTTTAAGACCGACCAAAGCCAGAACTTGATACAAAATAATCATCGAAAGAAAGCCTGGAAACATACCCAAAACGAGAATAAACTTCATCATCGGCTGACGGGCTTTGAAACGAAGTCTTGAAAAAGCATAGCTTGTGCACAAGACAAGTATCGTTGAAACGATACAAGTGACAAGACTGACGACGAGAGTGTTGAAAAACCAAACCGCATAATAATCAGAGTAGTTAATCGTTCCAACCGGGGCACTGCCGGTAAATAGGTGCGAGAAACCGACTGTAGAAAATAGTGACGTGTAATTATCAAGCGAGAAAGATAATGGAACAAACCGGTACAAAGAGTTGTAACCGGGTTCTCCTGAGAAAGATTGGAGAATGAGCCACACAATCGGGGCGAGCCAAATAACCGACATGACGCCAAGAATGAAATAGACGAAAATGTTGGAAATTGTTCTTTTGAGTTTCATTATTGGAAGTCCTCCTCTCTTTGCGTAGAGCCAATTCTGGCATACATGATTAGTGATAAGAAGGCGCAGACAATAAAGATAAAGATACCTAAGGTCGAAGCGATATTGTATTGATTGTCCGACCCGGTCGTAATCTTATATAACCACGTAATTAATAAGTCGGTATCGTTCGCGTTATACAAATATAAGCGATTCGGCATTCCGCCGGTTAAGAAGTAAATAACGTTAAAGTTATTGATGTTACCAATGAACTGCGTAATTAAATAAGGACCGGTAACAAATAACATGTAAGGTAAGGTAATTTTCGTAAACTGGGCAAACGGACCAGCGCCATCAATCCGGGCCGATTCGTAAAGATCTTCGGGGATGTTCATTAAAATGCCTGAGGTAATTAGCATTGTATAAGGAACACCGACCCAGCAGTTAACGATGATGACAGTAATTTTGGCAATTCTTCCATTGCTTAAGAAGGGGATTGTGAAACCAAAGGCTTCTGATAACCAGATGTTAATTGGTCCGAAATCGCCAAGGATCTTCGACATCGCCAGTAAACTAACAAACTGAGGAATGGCAATTGTGACAACGAAAACCGTCCGCCACAGCTTTTTTAGTTTAATGCCTTTCTTATTAATAAGAAGAGCTAAAATCATGCCAAGAACATAGTTTAAGAATGTAGCAAAGAAAGCCCAGACCAGCGTCCAACCAAGCAAAGTCCATATTGTATTTGACAACATCTCATTGGCCCCTTGACCGGCGAATAATGTCAGGAAGTTATCAAAGCCAACCCATTGAAAGAGATTGTTGCCTGAGTGAGCACCATCAAAATTCGTAAAAGCCACGAAAATAGTAAACATCAGCGGTAGGATAACTAAGATGGTGGCGAATAAAACAGGCAAGAATAAGACCGTTGCGGAAAATCCTTCGTTAAGCAAACTTTGGACCTGCTTTGCAAAAGGTTTGGCTTGACCATGATAACCATTTGCATTCACGTCATTAAAACGAGTGATAAATAATTGCATACGGCTATGGTTTTTCCGATGTTCCTCCGGTGTAACCTTTGGATCATGCAAGCCAAGTTCTAAAATCATTTTGGCGATAACCGCGTCAATTTCAAGTGCGCCGACAAGACGGGCGATTGCTTCCTTTTTATCTACTTTTGTCCCTTCAACTAACGACTCGACACAATTTCGTTTTGAGAGTGCATCGCGAGCGTATATCGCATCGAGAATTTCTTCGGGATTCTCATAGGCATAAAGAAGATGTCGAACTTTTTCGTTTACGTCATCATAATCATTAAAACGATCAAATTTATGATGAAATTGATTAAGTTCAAATTTCGTATCAAAAATTAGTTCTTCGCGATTTGCTTCAATCTTTTTAAAATTAAGATAAGAAATGAATAAGGTTGAGAGTTTACTGAGACTAAATTGCTTTTGAAGGGTATCACGAATAACTTTTTTTGAGTGGAAGAAACGTTTCTTGACGACTTCGAATTTACCATTACTTTTTACTTTTACATCGCGAATTTCGCTGATGACATTGACATAATCTTCATAGTTTTCTAAAAATGCAACGCGGTCTTCATATGCCCTAGCATACTGCAGCCCGTAAGTTATTTTGTCGTTGTCGCTAGAAACATTTATATTTCTAAAATATAGATAGATAAAAACGAAAATGATTAGGATTGTCATGATGCCAAATAACAGGCATTGAATGGAACTGTCACCAAGAACTCCGGCGACGTAAAGACCGCTGATGGGATCAAGATAGGCTTCAGTGAACGGAACTAGTCCAGGACCAGTCAATTTGTACAAGTTATTGGCACCACTAAAAATCATAAAAATGATGAAACCCACTTGCGCCAGCATATACAAAATGCCGTTGACGATTTGTCCGCTTTTTATACTGGAAAAACCCATTATAAAAAAAGAAGTTTTTCCCGTGCCATCAACTTCTTTAAAATGACGGGCGGTCTTTTGAAATAAACGCTCAACTCTTAAAACAAGCGACTTAATGCCTTTATAGGCAAAAACAAAGATGTTGGCAAACGCTTTTAAAATGTCAAGAAAGAAAACGAGAAGCCATTTGCCTGCTTTGACAAGTCCTTGTCCGATTTCTTTAAAGAAATATTCGCTTTTGCTAATTGGTTTTACATCAGTATTAGCAAGGGCGGATACGGCGTTAAAATCAAAACCTAATTCTTTATCTTCAACTTGATTTTCAAGGTTCTTCTGATTTTTATCTTTCATGAATGTTACCTCATAATAATTTTAAGAAAAGGCAGGGATTATATCTCTGCCTTAAAGAATAGATGATGTCTAGTTATTCATTTGTGCAACAGCAGCATTAAGGGCGGCTTGAGCATCAGCATAAGGTGTCCAATCCTGAATCATGATCATATTACCAATGGCACCGATTGGATCCCAGTAACTACCAGTAATGGCAGTTGCTTGATTAACGCCAAATTCATTTTGATCAGCAATAGCAGATAGCATGATGCTATCGGCGATGGCTGGAAGGGCTCCCGCTTCGATATTCGAAGGTCCGATACCTCTTTGTTCAAAACGATATTTTTGCGAGGCGAAATTAGTTGAAAATTCAGCAAAGGCCAAGGCTTCATTCGGATAAGCTGTATTGGCTTTAACGGAAACCAATTTAGCTGAGCGGAAGGATCCTAATTGCTTATCAATACCACCGACGTTAACGGTTGGCAGTTTCATGGCGCCAAGATTATCGCCTAAAGCAGCAAACAGTTCTTCGTATTGCCAAGTTCCACCGACACCAGCAGCGACGGTCGGAGTGGCAGCAGTCATGCCGACGACGAGGTTGTCGGCTTTTGTCCAAGTCGTATCATAATCGCCTTTAAGGTCATAGATGGCTTCAACGGCCGCCACTGGGCCAGTTGTGTTAAAATTACAAACTTGAACATCGGCTGTTCCAGAGGTGTCAACGCTTAGTTCGCCACCACCGGCTAAATAAATGCTAGTTCCATACCAGCCATTGGAAATGTCATATTCGACTTTATAGCCACCGGAAGCGGCAGTCGATAGTAATGTTTCTAATTTACCGGCTTGTGCTTCACTAACAAGTGTTTTGTTATACCATAAGAAATAAGTATTGTCAGAAGTTTGTGGGAAGCCATATAGTTTCCCATTACGTGTGGCGGCATCGATTGTCCAATCTTCATTGGCAGCGATGGCGTTTGTTTTGAATGCGCCAGCAACTTCGAGGATGTTATTGGTTTTGACCAACTCAGTCAGGTTGTCATCAACAAGGGCAAATACGTCAGCTGCAGCAACTGCGTCTTTAACGAGTTCAGTCTTGACGTCACCTTCTTTGACATGCTTCAAATCGAATGCAATGTCCTTACCAGCTTCTGTCTTTTGAAATTCAGCGATAATGTGCTCCATAACCGCCTTGTCTTCCGTAGGGGCCCACACTTTCAGGGTCAGCTTTGAACCACCACCACACGCAGCAAGCGGGGCAATGAGCAAGGCAAGGCCGGCAAACATGAGACCGTTTCTTTTTTTAAACATCAATTACTCTCCTTTCTTTACATGACAAAAAGCATAATCGCTTAACTTGCCACATTATAGTAATTAGTGTTCGGCATATATTGATTATAATTCTCGTCATATTTTTAAGCAATATCTTTTACGGGTGTACGAACTTCGGTTACTTAAGTAAAGTAACGTTCTAAATAGCAAAAAATTAGTAATTCAATAATAAAAGAGCCCATAGGGCTCTTATTTTTCGGATATGCTTATTAATATCATATTAATAAAAGCGCTTAGTGGTCTTTATATCAAACAGGTGTGCCTTCTTGACGTCAAATACAACTTTAAGATTATCGTGAATGCTAATTGGCCGAGTCGACGGAATCTTAGCCGTCAAATCACAACCAGCGAAATCGGTGTGAACATAATATTCGTGACCGAGTAATTCAGCGACTCCGACTTTAATCTCATAAATTTCACCTGGATGTTTTTCCATGTTTTCCGCTGTCGCTTCAAAAATGTCTTCGGGACGAATTCCAAAAACGACTTTGTGTGGCTCTTTAAATGATTCGGCGGTTGCTTTTAGAGCTGCTAATTGTTCATTGTGATCTTTCTTTTCTTCTTCCGACATGGCCTCACGATAATAAAACTTATCGATTTCGAAATTTATTTCTGACAAAGCTTTTTCATAAAACTCATCGTGGGCTTTTACCACTTCGACATCAAGAGCGATTTTCTTACCGTCGCTAAAGACAATGCTACCCTTTTCATATATCGCATCAATAAAGTTCATGGCCGGCGAGCCAATGAAACTCGCAACGAAAAGGTTCGATGGATTATTATAAATTTCAAACGGAGTTCCTATTTGTTGAATGTAACCACCTTTCATGACAACAATTCTTGTCGCCATCGTCATCGCTTCCGTCTGGTCGTGAGTGACATAAATCGTTGTGGCATCTAACTCCTCGTGGAGCTTAATAATTTCGCTTCTCATTTGAACGCGCAATTTAGCGTCAAGGTTAGAAAGGGGCTCATCCATTAAAAAGACTTTCGCGTTACGTACAATCGCTCTTCCTAAGGCGACGCGTTGCCTTTGCCCACCAGAAAGGGCTTTAGGCTTTCTTTCAAGATAATCTTCAATCTCAAGAATTCGGGCAGCTTCGCGAACACGACGATCAATTTCAGTGCGGGGATAACGACGAATTTTTAATCCAAAAGCCATGTTGTCATAAACTGTCATATGTGGATAAAGGGCATAACTTTGGAAAACCATGGCGATATCGCGGTCTTTAGGGGCCCGGTCATTGGAATACTGACCATCAATCCAGAGTTCACCGGCCGTAATATCTTCTAAGCCCGCGACCATTCTCAAGGTTGTGGATTTGCCACAGCCCGAGGGACCGACGAGGACGATAAATTCTTTTTTATGAACTTCTAAATTAAAATCAAAAACAGCTTGTACTTTGTTGTCATAAACTTTGTCGATATGTCTGAGTGACACATAACTTAAATCGCTTGGGGCTTCGACAACTGGTTTTTCTATTTCTTTCACGGATGAATCCTCCAATAAAAAAATACTAACACGGACAAAAAAGATTGAATAGTGCACAGTGCACAAATTTACAAATTTTTACATTTTATCGTTTCAAGGCGAAAAGATAACATTCAAAGGGACGGAGCGTAATCACATTGTTTTCGATTAATTCGTCTTCATAATTGTGCAAAAGCGTGGTTTTTGTCACGAATTTAATCGGATATTTAACTTCCTTACCGCGAAAATTAGATACCACCATTAAAGGGTTGTCGCCCTCATGAATATAACAAATGACATCGCAATTGTTGTTTTCTATAAACGAAAATTTTCCGAATAAGACTGATTCAGTAATGTTTTCTTGCTTGCGAAGGGCGATGGCAATTTTATAGAAATTTAGTATCGAGTCTTCGTCTTTTTCTTGCTGTTCAACATTAATTTCTTTATAGTTTCCATTAACTTTTTGAAGTGGTTCCACAAGCGAGAAGCCGGAATGTTTCTTATCACTCCACTGCATCGGGGTACGGGCGTTAATCCGTGAGGTTCTTCTCAAAAAGCGAAGTATAGTTTCCATATCGTATTTATGATTATTTTCAGCGACAAAATTTCGGGCGCTGACGTCGTTAAAATCACTTAACTTCTCGTAATCGACATTGCTCATGCCAATTTCATCACCATAGTAGATAAACGGCGTTCCATACATAAATAGCAAGGTAGTTATTAGCATCTTGGCTGACTCGTTGCGATATTTTATACTTCCGTACTGTGACAAGACACGGGGATGATCGTGATTATTCCAATAAAGAGGCATCCAGGCTTTTCCGTTGCATGCTTGATACCAACGAAGGAAATTAGACTTAAGTTTGATAACGTTTGTTATTAGTTCTTCATCTTTTTTATTGATGCTATCATAGGCGCCGTTTTCCCAAGCTGTATCGAAGTTAAACACCATGCTAATCGAACCCTTTTCATAGCCTGATAACTTCAGTGATTGTTCAGGTGTAATTCCGCCACCAACTTCACCAATCGTCACGCAGTCATAATGAGTGAACACTTGATCTTTAAATTCGCGCATATAATCAAATAATTCCGGACGGTTAGAATATTTACTCATATCAAAGGCCAAACCATTTTCGTCAAGGGCAACATTTGAATTATTAAACGATAAATCGCGAGCAAGATGAGCAAGAGCATCAAGGCGAAAGCCATCCACGCCTTTGTCTAAATAAAATTTGGCGAGATTATAATATTCTTCACGAAGATGGGGATTGCTCCAATTAACATCAGGCATTTTCTTTGAAAAAATGTGCATGTAATAGAGATTTGAGTGCTCATCAAACGTCCAAGTTGAAGTTGAAAAGAAACCTTTCCAGTTATTTGGTGGCATTCTTCTTCCGTTAATGTATTTTGGAGGAAGCATCAGATAATAGTCACGCTTAGGAGAGACAGGATTGTTTCGAGCTTCGACAAACCATGGATGTTCATCGCTAGTGTGATTCAAAACGAAGTCAATCACGATGCGAATGCCTCGCGTGTGCGCTTCTTTGATTAGTAAATCAAATTCTTCATTCGTGCCAAAGCGTGGGTCAACTTGTAAATAATCGCTGACATCATAACCATTGTCATCCATCGGTGATTTAAAAAAAGGGCATATCCACAAAAGGTTCACACCTAATTCTTGAAGATAATCCAATTTTGAAATAATACCCCTAAGGTCGCCAATACCATCGCCATTAGTATCTTTAAAAGCACTCGGATAAATAATGTAGCCGATAGCTTTCTTCCACCAGGTCATTCGCCGATGTGTGTTATTCATATAATAGATATTGTGACCGACAAAAAGACGAAAGACAATCGTTGTTAGTTTTTATAAGTAATTAAGAGTGTAAGCAAACATCGCCCCGAGTGAATTGCCAATAATGACAAGAATAACGTTCAGAAGCAAAGCTATGTTCCAGCTACCGCCAATCGAGAAGAAAAACATATTAGCTAGGCAGTGTTCGGTTCCAAATACGACAAAAGTTGTAATAAAAAAGACTAAGCCAACATATTTGACCCATGTCCTTTTTGCTGTCTTATGAATGTGAACCGCTAAAAAAACTAATACGCCACAGAAAAAGCCATTAATCAAAGCCATGTACCAGGTTTCGCCAGAGCCAACCATTCGCCCAACATTAATCGCATCGATGATATCAAATAACGCTGTCCATCCCGTATAACGAAGTAGAGAAAGAAGGTAACCACCCACTATCACCGCTGTTGCATTACCAAGTAAGGTAATAACAAGGGTTAGAAGGCTCGGTCGATCTTTAGCGTAAGCATAACCAATTTTCCCAGTATAAAGACTGAAGCCAAATATGACGATGATAATTAAGCCCACCGAAAAAAGAACAGTGCCCAACGGACGAAGATTAAAAGACCATAAAAGCAAATAAATCGAAGCTGCTAATATAACACAAAGACCAGCATAAAGCGCAGATATATAAGTTTTAATAATACCTTTCCAAACTTGCATGATTGATATTATAAAGGAACTTTTTAACAAGTGAGAGCGAAATGAAAAAAGACCCAAAGGGCCTTTCTTAGTGATGACAATTATCGAGTACTATTTATTCGTCATCTTCGTTGTCGATTATATCGACGTTAATGCCTTTTTCGATACGACGATGTCGCGTTAGCTTATCGATGGGTCCGAAGACTGAATAGAAGATAGGAATGGCGAGAAAAACAATCCAATATGGATGCCATAAGCCAAAACCCATACCCAAAAATAAGTAAATAGCGGTCACAAGAACCGGCATGGCGAAATTAGTAATTCGCCGGCGGTGAAAACAAGAGAATAAGGATGCGACAATTGGAATAAACAAGAATAATATCCATCCTGTTGTCCAACCAATACCACCTGGAAGTAAAAAGCCGAGTAACAAGAAGGCAACAACAACTAGTAAGGTAAATGAGCCAGTGACTGCGCCTTTTGCAATCTCGTACTTGCTTGGTTTATAGTGATAATTTTTATCGCAGCCAATATTTACCTCCTCGTCTTTGTCTTTGACATAAATACCATCGCGACTGATATGAACTTCTTCACCATCCTTGCTTTCGACATGAATGCCCCCGATACCAATGTGTACGCTTTCTTTCTTTTTTTCTTCTTTTTCTGGCTTGACCTGCTCTTTAATAATGTCTTCAACACTATCACTTGTATTTAGCAGTTGGTCCAATGAGACACCATAGATACGCGCTAAACAAATTAAGTTATCTGTGTCCGGGCTCGCTTCCGCGCGCTCCCACTTGCTGACTGCCTGCCTAGATAGTCCTAATTGAGCAGCAAGTTCTTCTTGTGATAATCCTTTTTCTTTGCGAAGTTTGATGAGTCGTTCAGCAATTTCGATATTCATAAATAAACCCCCTTTACCAAACACCTACATTTTAGAGAAACTTGGCCAGTTGCATCTACCAAGTCTACTTTTCAATTACGCAACTAGCGGTTGCATTTTAGCATAAATGCATGAAAAACACATAAAACATGATATCGACTTGATTATTTGTGTATTCTCAAAGAAAAAGGCGCACGGTTAGATGCGCCCTTGTGCAAACTAAAGATTAGTGGGAGCGTTGTTCTTTCTTTGTATCGTCTTTTTCCTTATCTTTTTTTCTAACGAGAAAGAAAACACCAAAACCGGCAAATATAAGTAAGACAAATCCTGCAACACTTAAGGTAACAATCAGAGAAAGGTTGGTGTTCGACTGTGTATCGACAACAAGGGCAAAATCGCCAAGACTCTCGGTTTCAAATACGATAAATTGCCCTTCAATCATTACTGAACGAGCGACGCTTTCACCATCAATAACAATTTGAATGCCTTCTCTTTCTTCTAAGCCTGAGGGCATGGCAAACTTCAATGTAACTTCGCCAGTAATAGATGCGCTAATGTCTTCGTTTTCTGAATTCAACAAAGTAGCATTATATAATTTAAAAATTTCTTTATTATCTGGAACACTAATATCGCCATCAGTTGTCTCAACGATTTTCACTTTGAGAACAGCATCGATAATGACGCCACCAGGAACACTTAGTTCAGCTTCGACTTCGCCCGCGCTTTCATCAGGATCGGTGGCTCCAATTTTTATCGCTCTTTCTTCAAAAACAGCCGTATATGTTGCGTTTCCAACAGCCGCTACAATTTCTGGAGTCCAATGATCAAATACATAAGCGTGAGTGTCAGTCGATGGTTTGCTCGGAGTTCCTTCATAAATCGGCGTGTCTCCGTGATTAACGACTGTTGTTGATGTTTGACCTTCAATATTCCACGTAATGGTATAAGTATTTAAAGCCACATTTTCGACAATGATTGTTATATTCTCATCGATATCAGCAACTATACATTCGTTATTTACATCAAGTGTGACTTCAACACCATTAACTAGAATTCGTGGTAAAGATTGCGTATAGCCCTCAAGGAGGGAAAAAACAAAAGTGAATGATTCACCGTAATCAACGGTATATTCACTTCCACTTTTGGCCGCTAAAGAATAACCAACTTGATTACTCGGAACACTAACTGAATATTTGTTTATTTCTACTCCTTCGACAGTAATCGTTTTGTTTTCCACAATATTTGATATAGTCCCCTCACCATTAAGATCAATCGATACTTCATGGTTATTAACTTTGATGACTGGGGATGATTGATCGTACGACGGTAACAAAGTGAAAACAAACGTAAAAGAGCCATTATAAGTAACATTTGTGTAACTGCCGGATTTGGCAACTAATGTGTATCCCACTTGTGGGTTTGGCAAAGAAACATAGAAAGTTGGAACGCGTTGATTAATCTCACATTCAAGGGTTGCAATATTATCAACAACTTGGGTATTTACATCCGGTGATCGTTTATCACTTTCGAAGAAAGGCGCGCTATTTGACACCAGCAACAATGATGTCATCAAACAAAATGCCGCAAAAAAAGGTTTTCCTATCATTTTTATCTTTTTCATATTTCCTCCCAAACATTAGTTTGCTATGACTAAT
>Ga0265294_10005921_pt1 | contig 14807 bp, 14 predicted proteins | sample MunlanPumphouse3_FD_192504 | JGI IMG/M metagenome (GOLD analysis project Ga0265294, IMG submission 192504) | Groundwater microbial communities from a municipal landfill in Southern Ontario, Canada - Pumphouse #3 | ecosystem: Environmental > Aquatic > Deep subsurface > Groundwater | place... | reverse complement strand
ACTCGGCCGTCCCCCCGCCAGCCCCCTGAGCTGGGGATTCTCCCCCGTTAGGTGTCAGTCCCCCAATTTGGGAGTTGGATTATTATCCTTTCCAGACTGTTATCCCATGTTGGAAAGAATGTTTAATTTCCTCCCGTCAGAGGATTTCTACAAAGCCACAATATCTGGATTTACCTGTATGGTGTCTGAAATATGGTTTGCATTCAGTATTGCCTGAAATATGGTTTGCATTCAGTATTGCCTGAAATAAAAGTTCGTCACTATGATATCACCTGGGCTGGTTGTGGATCATTCTTTTTCAGGCAGTTCTTGAGTCCAAGTGCCCTCTTCTCCAGAAGATTCCATGAGACAAATGCCACAAAGACCGCCAGTATGAGCGAGAGTGCGCACATCACAGGTATGGACCGGCCGTCCTGCCAGAAGAATACTATCATCTGTTCAATTGGATATGAGTAGATATACATCCCATATGAGAAGTCGCCATACATGCCAAATCTGTGGAGGCCCTGTACAGGGAACTGGGCAGCGTAGAGTACGAGATACGGGATCGTGACAAAGGCCGCCGGGTATCTCAGGGGTGTTACTGCTGCAAGAGCAAGGAGTGCAAACATCGCCGCCGCAATTCTCCAGTCATATGGGATCCTGTCCTTTTTCAGGGCAAGAAATACGCCTATAAGAAAGTAGATTATGAAACGCACCTTGCCAAGTGTGGGGTCATCCATATTGATTAACCAGAGGCCGATACTGCAAAATATGAGCAGAAGAATAGAGAAATCCTTATGCAGGAGTTTTGTAAGGCCCAGGACAGCAATGATAACATAGAGCAGGAACTCCAGAGGGATCGTCCAGAGTGGAGCATTGACAAATGTTACCGGGTTTGTGAGAAAAAGACCCAGGGGTGTGCCGTCTTTAAATACTGGCATTGCTGCCCATGTGGCTGGATCCAGGAGTGCTCTGATATACTGGTCTGGCGTGAGACTGGTCACCAGCGGCCCTACAAAAAGGATGACAAAGAGAGCCGAGGCCAGCAGCCCCGGAACAATACGCAGGCCTCTTTTCCAGAAGAACCTCACAGCGTCAGGGTCACGCTCCCAGCTCTGAGAAATCAGGAATCCGCTGATCACAAGCAGGGTTGCAAGGCCGAGCTGGCCAAAGAGCAGGGTCGGGTCATCGACAGAGATCAGGGAGTAGCCCTTTGATAGTGCAAAACAGTGCGAGATTATGATCGCAGCCGCGGCCGCGAATCTCAGAAAATCAAAGTTGTTCCTGAAGTGGTCTGCCATGGGGGCCTGCTGTCTCAGAGTTCACGCCGGATATCGTCTGCTGCCTCTGCCATGTGGGAGAGTTTTCCAAATGCAGTCTCCTGCGTGTGCATCCTAAGGCCGCAGTCAGGATCAATGAGCAGCATCTCTGCACCGAAGATATCAACCCCACGCCTGATACGGTTCCTGATGACCTCCACACTCTCAATTTTCGTGTATGTTGAGTCCACCACACCAAGGCCCAGCATCCTGTCTCTGAGATCCTTTTCTGAGAGTACCTCAATATTTTCAGTATTGTTGGAAAACTCAAAATCAAATACAGAGACCTGCATCTTCAGGATATCATCAATAACTCTGCTGAGACTGCCGCAGACATGGAGACAGGTGGGTACCCTGACACCTGCGGTGATGACATCAACGGCCTGCCTTGCAAGACCAATATCAGCAGCACCAGTGGACAGGATGGGCTCATCGATCTGGATGATTGTTGCTCCTGTCTCCTCCAGACGTTTTGCCTCTGCCGCAAGAGCCTGTGCTATATCAAGCACCAGTTCATCGCGGTTCTGGTAGAGGGGGGTTTTGATCTTCAGGCCATGGGAGAGGGTCGTCGGGCCTGTAAGAATCCCCTTGACCTTGGGGTGCCTTGAGAGGGCATACTTTGTGGCCTGGACTGTGATGCCCCTCTGTGCAGGCCGGACAAGGCCTGTCACATTCTGACCCTTGATGCCAGGCATCTGTGAGGCGATGATGGAGATCATATCACCTGCGACCTGTCCATCTGAGATGATATCTATGCCTGCCCTGATCTGGTCAGAGACTGCCGTCTCCATTGCCCCATGCATGGGGTTGAGAAGGGATCTGAGTCCCTTTGTTCTGACAACAGGGTAACTGCCCACGACAGTGGTGGGCAGCAGTTTGTTGATGATGCTCATGGTGTAAGTCTGTGTCTGTCACGCGGGAAGAGGATTGCTTCTCTGATGTTTGGAAGGTCAAGCATTGTCATGAGCAGACGCTCGACACCCATTCCCCACCCGGCATGTGGAGGCATTCCATATCTGAATGGCTTCAGATAGAACTCAAAGCTCTCTGGTGAGAGACCCTTTGCCTTGATCTGCTCGACAAGGAGGTCATGCTGGTGGATACGCTGTGCCCCGCTTGAGAGTTCCATTCTGGGGTGCATCATATCAAAGGCCTTGCAGACCTCGGGGTCGTCCTCATATGGCATTGCATAGTAGGGCTTGATGGCTGTAGGCCAGTCAGTGATAAAGTAGTGCTGACCCATCTCCTCTCCGATGGCACGCTCTGCGGCAGATGATAGGTCGTCCCCGTAGTTGATATCTTCGTCAGTTCTGGTGGCGGCGATATCGATGGCCTCTGTATATGGGAGACGTGTGAATGAGGACTTTGGAACCTCAAGATCAATGTCCAGCACAGAGAGGGCATCCCCGCACCTGTCAGAGACATCCTGGTATGTCGCAATTACTACCCTCTCAAGGAGATCCATGACGTCATTGTGGTCTGCGAATGAGACCTCTGCGTCAATGGAGTTGGCCTCATTGAGGTGTCTGGTGGTGTTGTGTTCCTCTGCGCGGAAGATTGGGCCGATCTCAAAGACCTTCTCAAAGCCTGCGGCCATCATAGTCTGTTTGTAGAGCTGAGGACTCTGGTTAAGGAAGGCTTCCTTCTCAAAGTATGCGATAGGGAAGAGTTCTGTGCCTCCCTCGGTCGCTGTTGCGACGACCTTTGGGGTGGTGATATTGACAAAACCCTCTCTGAAGAAGGTCTCGTACAGGGATCTGTAGACCTCACTTCTGATCTCAAATATGGCATTTACTCTGGGACGGCGGCCGTCAAGGTACCTGTTGTCCAGACGCGTGTCAATCTCTGCAGGAACCTTCTCAGATACATCCATGGGAAGAGGACTTTCAGCAGCGTTGATGACTGTGAAACTCTCAGGTATCAGTTCTCTGCCGCCCGGAGCCTTCTCTGTCGGCTTGACTGTGCCGGTGACCCGAACCACTGATTCGCGCGGGACTCCCTTTGCAGCAGCCAGAACCTCTTCAGGTGCCTTCTTTTTGACAATTGTTACCTGAAGGAAGCCCGTGCGGTCGCGTATGATATAAAATGCAAGTCCGCCGAGATCCCTGACCTCGTGTACCCATCCGATGATCTCTGCTGATCCGGTTTCAGGGGTTACATCTCCAATTGGTATTCGCATAAAAATCTTCAGTACTATCTGTCCTGATATGTATTTGGCTTTGGGGTTGTATTCGGAGTATGCTCTGTAAATATTGATATTTGATCAGTTCCTATTCTCTGTCAGGAGAGATCTATGTTCAAAAAACTGCTTGTCGCAATCGATGGTTCTGATATTGCAATGCATGCCCTCAGGACAGCCATCTCTGAGGGAATTATCTGGAATGCTGAGGTGCATGTGGTCTATGTAATAAACCCGGGCATATCACGCGGAATGATGCTCAGTCCCACACCTGATGTCCTGAACAACAACCCCGAACTCCTGAACGAACTTCTGGTGACAGAGGCAAACAGGGCCATTGAGGAGGTTGAAGACTATGCGGCCACCCAGAGCGCGCTTATTAATATACACAGGGAATGGGGTGACCCAAGGGAGGAGATCCTTACACTTGCAAGTGAGATAAACGCAGATCTGATTATCCTTGGATCCACAGGAAAAACTGGTCTTTCACGCCTTCTGCTTGGAAGTGTCAGTTCCTCTGTGCTCGAGCAGAGCACCATCACCACCATGATTGTGCGTCAGAAGGAGTGATTCTCTCTTTTCTGGTGAAGGCTCCTGTCCCTGACGAGGGTCATCAGGTCCCATGCCAGGGTCTCAGAACGGGCCCTGCTGTTGAGCCTGGTCTCAAGGCGGAGTGTGCCGGGGATTTCTGTGGGATCATGAAAGTCCTGGATGAGGAGATCACAGATCCCCCTGTACAGATCTGCCACACCTGTGGTCGAGGGGTCCAGCCCTTCGGCCTCAAGCAGGTATGCCCCTGTACTTCTGAGTGAAGCCTCTGTGGAGAATGGGGAGACTGCTATGACAAATGTCCCACTGAGAGCCTCCCTGATACCCTTGCAGGCAAGAATTGGTGCGATGCCTGCCACAGGATCGTCAGGCCCGATTATCACGGCATCGCTTCTGTTGATCGCAGAGATGACCTCGTCTGTGGCTTCAGGGGACTTCTCCCAGGAGAGCACCAGTTTTCCTCTGATCTCCTCAGGTTCATTTTTGAAATTACAGAGATGGATATAGCCCCTCTCAGTCTCCAGATATGCGTCCATATCATCATCAGTCGCCGGCAGGATGGCGGCCTGTATGCCCAGGCCACTGCACAGAGTCTGTGTCGCCTCTGTAAGTGACTGCCCTGCATTCAGCAGATCTGCCCTTGCTATGTGTACAGCCCTCTCCTTGTCACCGACCCTGATCTCCTCGTCATGTCCTATTGCCGAGAGAAATCGGTGGGTGGTGCAGGTGTCAGCCCTGATGCCGTAACTCTTTTTCCTGTCAAGGAGACCTGCGAAGAGGTACATCACTGAATCAAGTTCAGGGGCGGCGTGGCCCCCTGAGTACCACCTCATATCTGCGACAGGTGCGATGACTGTGATGGCCTGATCATCAAGGAAGGTCCTGATCCCCTGGATCAGAGATCTGGAGGCCGGGCCCGCTGAGATTATTGTGATCATTCTTCGTCATCTGCAACAGGCAGGAGCCTGTATTCCGGGCTGAACCGGCCAAGCACATCCAGCGCGTAATACCTGAAGAAGGTGTTGAATGGGACACTTATCAGGAGTGAGACTGGTATGGCAAGTATGACGAAGAGAATCAGGAGAACTGCTGCCATCACTTCAGAGAGAGCCATCGCCATTACTCCTGCAATCAGGAAGGGAATACCAAGGATGATGAGGGCGATTACCATGAGTATCATGATCACAATGCCTGTGCATATGGTTAGTATCAGGCGTGCAATGGCGTAGAATGCCGCCTGTTTCCACTCCGCCCACAGCATCTGCCAGCAGATGCCCCAGGCTTTGAAGACACCGCAGTCTTCCTTAGTCATGACAGGCACCACGAAGTCTGTTGTGAAGAGGATGATCAGCCAGAGCAGCAGAATGAGTACAATAATGAGGAGCATGCCTGTTATTATGGCCAGAACTGTTAGCAGGTTGAGACCAGTCTCTCCCAGTGGTATGAATATCAGCATCAGGAGAGCGACAAATGCGGCAATGAACAGGAGGAGAACTCCGAATATGAATGCAAAGAGTCTGGCCCCCTTTCCGATCCTCTGCCAGAAGGTGCGTGAGAGCAGGATCTTTCCACTTGAGAGGCAGTCCACAAATACAAACTGGAAGGCAGAACCGACGATTCCCACTATAACAACCAAAAGGAATACTCCGGCAATGATTCCCATGACCAGGCCGGGATTCTGGAAGAGGAGATCAAGGTCTCCTGTGGTGGCGGTGGTGGATGGATCGGCGATCTGGGATGTATATCTGAATATATCAAATCCCTGACTGCCACCCACAAAAAAGGAGATGACTGCGAGCCGCAGCCAGATCCCCAGGTTTACGGGCCATAACAGGGATTTTGTGTGTTCTATTGCACTGTCTATGCCAGAGGCGGCATAGTAATCATCAAGCATATCTCTCATTTTGAGCCATTATATCAGTTATATCTTGGCCCTGATGATCTCAACAATGGCCTCTGCAAGTGCTGTGCTCTTCTCCTCACTGGTCATGAGTGTGTCAAGTGTGATTGCCCCCTTAACCTTCCCTGTGTCGCGCACGTCCTGTATGAATACATCACAGAAGTCTCTGTAGAGTTCAGCTGTGGCACCTGATGTGGGTGCAAGACCCCAGGCATTCATCAGGGCCGCGGCCGGGCCGCTCACTGGTGTGTCGCCTATGAATGGGCTGACAGCAACCACGAACTTGTCTGAGAGCGCCTCACGGACACCTGCACACTCAAGGATGGGTGAGATGGAGGTCACAGGATTGGACGGGCCGATGACAACTGCGTCGCACTCTCTGATGGCCTTTATCACCTCAGGTGTGGCCTCAGGCTTCACCTGAGACCTTCGTTCAACACCTGTGATTGGGATCTGCCCTCTGTGGCGCACCCAGTACTCCTGGAAGTGGATCTCGCCCTCAGGTGTGTTGACATAGGTTGTGACCTCTGTGTCTGTCATCGGGAGAATCCTTGCTCCGACGCCGAGTTTCTCACAGAGTTCCCGCGTGGCCTCTGTGAGGCTCATGCCGCGTCTGAGCATTGCCGCTCTTGCGATGTGCACCGCCCTGTCCCTGTCGCCGATGGTGATGAACTCAGTCTCTCCAAGAACTGTGGCAAATTCATTGGTCTCTCTGGTATCCCCGAGGATTCCCCACCAGGTCTCTGTGTTCAGGATGCCTGCAAAGAGGTAGGTAACTGTGTCGATGTCAGGTGACATCTGGTTGCCTGATATCCAGATGTCCTCGGCAGTGTTGACCACTACACTGAGCTGGCTGTCATCAAAGAGGCATCTGAACCCCCTCAGGAGCTTTGGGGTTCCTGTGCCTCCTGAAAGAAATGTGATTCTCATAACCCAATACTTTTATCTGGAAATATATGTTGATTCTTAAAGCAGATCAGATGAAGATAATCAAAGACCCTGTGCATGGGTATGTGGAGGTCCCCCATGACTTCCTGCCTCTTCTGGATTCACCTCCTGTACAGCGCCTCAGGTATGTAAAACAGCTTGGATTCTCTCATCTCGTATATCCAGGCGCGAATCACACCCGTTTTGAGCACTCACTCGGGACTATGCACCTCGCGCAGGTGCTGGGCCGACGCCTTGAACTCAGTGAGGAGGAGCAGCGCCTTGTAACGGCCGCGGGCCTTCTGCATGATGTGGGGCACGGCCCATATTCACATGCCACTGAGCCCTTTCTGGAGGAGTGTCTGGGACGCGGCCATCAGGAGATCAGGGAGCTGATATCTGAGGGTGAGACAGGAGAGATCCTCGAAGGCCTTGGCCTTGATACTGAGGAGGTCTGTGCAGTCGCCTATGGGAAACACAGGCTTGCGGGTATCATTCATGGCGATCTCGATGTGGACAGGATGGACTACCTCCAGCGTGATGCTCATTATACAGGGGTGCCGTATGGAACCGTGGATGCTCAGCGCCTGCTTCACAGCATCCTGATGACTGAGGATGGCATAGTCCTCTCTGAGAGCGGGATCAATGCCGCAGAGTCTCTGCTGATTGCAAGGACACTGATGCGCCCTGCCGTATACTTCCACCATGTCAGCAGGATAGGTGAGAGCATGGTCAGGCATGCAACTGTGGCACACCTGAGGGCCGCTGGTTCAGGGACACTCCCGGGGATGATGAGGATGGATGATGCCGGTTTCTTCCATCTCCTTCTGTCATCCCCCTCAGAGGAGGCGCGTGAGATGGCAGAGCGCCTCTCCAGGCGGAGGCTGTATAAACGCGCCCTCTATGTGGGCCGTGATCAGGTCAATGTGGCAGCACTCCGTGAGACCACTGTTGCGGAGGAGGAGAAGCTTGCCTCTGAGATCGCTGAGGCCGCAGGTGTGGAACCAGGGAGAGTGCTCGTTGACATGCCGCCTTTTCCATCTGAGATGTCGATGGATGTGGAGGTGCGCAATCATGACGATCTTGTGCCACTTGAGCAGCTCTCGCCTCTTATAAAAACCCTGAATGAGACACGACGCGGACAGTGGCGGATGGGTGTCTATACCACGCCTGAACACCGTCAGGTGGTTGAAGAAGCCGCTTTTGAGTTGCTGCATGTCAGAAAGCCGACAAGACAGGACAGATTAACCATATGAAAAGTCTATGAAAGAGGGAGTATGGCGGAAAGGTATGTGGTAGGGATCACCGGCGCGAGTGGCATAATCTACGCCAGGAGGCTCATTGAGGTGCTCTGCGGGAAGGCCGAGGTCTATGTTGTGATCTCAGAGATGGCCCGGAGGATTGCAGAGTATGAGAACGTGGATCTCTCGGGTTTTGATGCAGAATATATCGATAATGATGATCTCTTCGCCGGGATCGCGAGCGGTTCTTTTCAGCATGACGGGATGGTCATCCTGCCATGCAGCATGAAGACCCTCGCTGCTATCAGTGCCGGTTATGCTGACACTCTTATCACAAGGGCAGCTGATGTCTGCCTGAAGGAGAGGAGAAGGTGCATTCTCATGCCAAGGGAGATGCCACTTTCCAGAATTCATCTTAAGAATATGCTTGATCTCGATGAGGCCGGGGCGACGATCATGGTGATAAGCCCGGCCTTCTACACCAGACCTGAGACCATCGATGACCTCGTTGATATGGTGGTCGCCCGTGTGCTTGACCATCTGGGTGTAGAACATGACCTTGGCGTACGCTGGAGTGGACAATGATGCGTGAATTTATTGAGAAGATGAGAGAGGCCGGAGAAGTGATTGATGTCGAGGACACAATCTCCTCTGAGTATGAAGCCCCGAAGATGGCAGCAGAGACCGATAAACTGCTCTTCTTCCACAGACTTGACGGAGAGCACAGGGGCATAATGAACCTGACTGCCTCCAGAAAGGCCCTTGCAGTTGCCCTTGATCTGACTGAGGAGTCGATAGTCCCGCACCTTGCAGAGGCCTGCTTTGCCGGCGAGGTCATCGAGGAGGGCACTCTGGAGTTTGGGCCTGCCGACCTCAGCAGACTGCCTGTGATGAAGCATTTTCCCCTGGATGCCGGCCGTTACCTGACCTCTGCGGTGGTCTTCTCCTCATATGGCGGTGTGGACAATGCCTCCATTCACAGGATGCTGGTGCTTGATGATCACCGCCTGGCCGCCCGCCTTGTAGAGGGGCGTCATACCCACAACCTCCTCAGACAGGCTCTTGCTGACGGTAAGCGCCTGCCTGTCGCTATAGCGATCGGGATGCACCCTGCGGTGGTATTTGCATGCTGTACAAGGGTGCCTGAGGGTAAGGAGCTGAATTTCGCGGCTGAGCTGCTTGGCGGCAGTCTGGGTGTACGGAGATGCCCGAATGGTGTCTGTGTGCCTGATGCCGAGATAGTGCTTGAGGGCTACATTGGCGCTGATCTGACTGATGAAGGTCCTTTTGTGGATATCACAGGCACATATGATCCTGTGCGGAAGGGGCCTGTGATCGAGATCACAGGGATGCACATGAAGTCTGATCCCATCTTCCATGGTATCCTGCCGGCAGGCAAGGAGCATAAACTCCTGATGGGTATGCCATATGAGCCAAAGATCTACAGGGCCGTTGCAGGTGTGACCACTGTCAGGAATGTGGTGCTCACAACCGGGGGATGCGGATATCTGCACGGCATTGTGCAGGTGCGGAAGAACACCCAGGGTGATGCGAAGAACGCGATAATGGCGGCCTTTGCGGCACACACCTCACTCAAGCATGTGGTGGTGGTGGACGAGGATATCGATCCCTTTGATATGGCAGATGTGGAGTATGCGATCGCCACCCGTGTCAGGGGTGACCGTGATCTGATGATCATTGAGGGTGTCAGGGGTTCATCCCTTGATCCCTGCCGGATTGGGGATGGCACCAATGTAAAGATCGGTGTGGATGCCACAATGGTCATGGGAGAGGAAGAGAAATATCTACGTGCGGAGTGGGACTGAATGTATCTGGATAATGAGGATGAGAAGATGCTCGCTGGTGAGTATGGCGAGACAAGAGCAAAGATGATGGAGATCCTGGTGGCCCTTGGCAAGGTATTCGGGGCTGAGGAGCTTGTCCCTATCACAAGCGCACAGATCTCAGGTGCCTCGTACAAGACCATTGGTAAGTGGGGTCTTGAGTGGCTCAGGAATCTGGATGCCAGTGTGGCAGTGCCCGCGGTTCTCAACCCCATAGGCATGCCGCGTGACCGCTGGCAGGAGATGGGCATTGACCCTGAGTTTGCAGGCAATCAGGAGGATGTGATTAAGGCCTACAGGAAACTGGGTATAAAGCTGGAATGCACCTGCACTCCCTACTACCTGAATAAGACCAGTTATGGCGAGCATCTGGCATGGTCTGAGTCCTCTGCTGTGGTCTATGCCAACTCTGTGATTGGCGCCCGAACCAACAGGGAGGGCGGGCCGAGCGCACTTGCGGCTGCCATCGTCGGAAAGACTCCATCCTATGGTCTCCATATCGTAAAGAACCGCATGCCAGAGGTCGCGATCCAGGTCGAGAAGGGGGACGGCCGGCATGCAGACCACTATGGCGCCATTGGATATCTTGCAGGCAAGGAGATCGGCAACAGGATTCCTCTGTACACTGACATCAGGCCCAACCGCGACAGTCTCAAGGCTCTGGGTGCCGCGATGGCAGCGAGCGGGGCTGTGGCCCTTTTCCATGTACAGGGCATCACTCCTGAGGCACGTATCAGGGAGACATTCAGAGGCAACACCTCCACCATGGAGACGATCACGATCGAGCAGAGCGCCATAGACGATCTCTTTGAGTCAATGGATGTGGATGCCGTGGCTCTGGGCTGCCCCCACTGCTCACCTGATGAGCTCTCAAGGCTTGCTGAGCTCCTGAAGGGAAAGAAGGTCACAAAGCCCTTCTATATCTTTGCTGCCAGGGGTGTCATCGAGTCTGAAAGCCGGACTGTGGCAGCGATTGAGGCGAGCGGCGCCAAAGTCTATGCCGATACCTGCATGGTCGTCTCTCCTGGTCTTGACAGATTTGATTCAATAATGGTGAACTCAGGAAAGGCCCTTGCATATGTGCCAAATATGTGCGGCGCAGAGGCCCGCCTTGGCACGACTGAGGAGTGTGTCGAGGTCGCGACCTCCTGAGTTTTTACCTTTTCTTTTTCTGATATTTTTTTAGGGGTGTGGGGGTTGTGTCGCCCATTTCTAAACCCTTTGAGATGTGATGGCTATCTGGAAAAGGTAAGATAGGTCTCTGTTATTCAGGGACATGCACCCAACAGGGGGACTATCCCGATCTAGGGGGCTGGCGGGGGGACGCCAGTTCCCCCTGCCTACATCAAGACATGGATATTTAAATATCAGTTTGTGAGGGGCAGGGTGCGAGTGAAACGAGCTTGAGAAGACCATCAGGTCTTCGAGGGGGCTAAGCCCGCCCCCCGCCAGCCCCTTGGGCACAGGATGAAATCCAGATCAGGTATGATTCTTGTTTCTGGATTCAGGGACATAAGCCTAACAGGGGGACTATCCTGATCTAGGGGGCTGGCGGGGAGACGCCAGTTCTCCCCTGCCAATGAGTCGACCCCAATTCATATATGTAACAGAATATGTACGTCTATATAATCTCCCTGAGGGTCCAGTGCGACATCTCAGGTTCAGGAGTATAAAATAATGGAACAGAATCACCTGATCATAATCCTGTTGCTGAGTCTCATTCTCATCATGTACTGTGTTCTCACCTGTCAGTTGTCACTGATGGTGGTTGTAATAGGATTAATTGCGCTTGGTCTGATACTCTCAGATGTGGTGGATCTCAGTTATCTGAGATAGCTGGATTGTCCCTTTCCACCAACATTAGTGACCTAAAGGGCTCAGCTGAGGGGGCTGAGATGTGGATTGATCTTGTTCAGTCACATGTTGCAGTTCTGGATGAGGTCAGTGGGCTTCATAAGGCATAGAGAATGAGGTTGATCTAAGTGTTTGGGTGAGATCTCATGTGGAAATTGGATAAATGCTGCATTCTCAGTGCCAGTTTCAAAAAAGTTTCATTATAAAAATCAAGTTGAAATATATATGAGTAATACTAACTTAGTGATTAGGAGTTAGATTGAATGAGTGAAAGGCTTTCAAATGCACCTCTTGTTGAAGTAATCTTCGAAATGAAATGGGCATTGAATCAAGAAACTCCAGGTGTACTTGTTGATCCTAATTATTCATTACTCATTGGTCGATTATATGATAGAATTGGGGAAACCAGTTATCCATTCCATGAAAAACTGCCAACTTCAACAATGCCTGAAGAAATAGCAGGTTATGTAATTCAGCACCGTTTTAGAGTGGATAAAGAGAAGTGGCCCCTGGTTCAGTTAGGTCCCGGAATAATTACGCTGAACGAAACCGAGGACTACGATTGGGCAGAATTTGAATCACGATTGAATAAATTGATGAAGGCATTTTTTGAATCGTATCCAGATCATAGTAATCTTAAAATTATAGAATTAAGTATCAGGTACATTGATGCAATACCTTTTGATTATAGGGCTAGTCCATTGGATTATTTAGAGAATGAAATGGGGATTGTGGCTAAGGCACCCGCTGGATTGTTTGAAAATACTGGTACAAGTGAAAATCCGTATGCATTCAATATTTTACTTTCATTTCCTCAACAAATCCCGACAGGAGCATCTTTCTTAAGGATTGCTAAGGGCAAAAAAAGTAGTGGAGACGCGATTGTTTTCGAAACAGGTGTCAAATCGAGTGGTGATGATGTTCCTCAAAACCCAGATGACATCTTTTCTTGGATAAGTAATTCGCATAAATTGACTTCAAATTGGTTTAATAAATTGTTTAAAAAGCAGATGGAGTCATTCAAATGACAGGGGTAAGTTCAGCTCAGGTCACGATTTGGGATCCTATTCATTCGAAATATAGTTCTCTGGATTATGAACCGAATACTATTAATATCCTGATTGATGGGGCAACAAGTGCTCTTGAAAAAGTTAAGAGATTCCTGGAATCTGTTTCCAATCGTCTTGAGCAGAGTACTTCTTCAATATTCCAAGAAGGATTTTCATATTCAACAGAAACTTCTCTGTACTCTTTAAATTATTTAAACCGTTTAACAATAAAAAATGTAGATTATATTATTAGTTTTCTTTCAAGAAATAATGAGATAATCGTTCCAGTTTTGTATGGTTGTAAACTGGCTGCTGATAATTTTGATTTAAATACACAATTGTCTCTGGAAATATATTCTGATCCCGAATATGGTGATGAATCTTTAAGATTGTATGTCCGACAGGAAGATTATGAAGATGAAATCATGGATAAAATTGATCAAATTTATAAATATTACCATAAAGACTTGATCGGTTTATCAGCAGATTTTTTCGTGACCACAGATTTTCAACCTCCACAGTAATGCCCTATGCCGATCGATTGGTATGATTACTTGGAAATTGCCAAGTATCTTGAAAAAAATAATAATGATTTGCGTGATGCAGCCAATAGATCTGCTGTGAGTAGGGCATATTATGCAGCTTTTTGTCATTCAAGAAATTATGCAATTAAAATGGGTGTAAAATTTGATCCTCGTCGAGAGAATGTCCATCAAAAGGTAATTGATTATTTTGATTGTAGTGGCATTAGTGGTATGTATGAAGTGGCACGAGATCTAAAATGTTTAAGAGGTTGGAGAAATAATTGTGATTATGAGGATCACTTATTAAATGCACATATATTAATTTCAATGGCCATTCCAAAAGCAGAGAATATATTCAAGATTCTGAAATAACGGCTTTGTAGAAATCCTGTTACTGAGTATTGCAGGGGCAGAACAAATTTTCTGCAAGAGCTTAGTAAATTCAGAAATCTAGAGATCTTCACTTGTAGGCAGGGGGCTGCTGCGAGCCCCACACCCGGGGGGGTGTGGAGCCCAATCCCCCTCCCGTCAGAGGATTTCTACAGAGCCCATTTTTGATTATTTGTGTCAGGATAAAATGGGGCGCAATCTGTACTGTTTTATCCAACTGGGTTTAAATTACCGTTAAATATCAAAAATAAAATGACTGTGGATTCATTACAAAATATTCCGAAAGGGTTATCTTTTTGTAAAGGTCATAGCCATATATATAGATACGTGCCGATATCGGAGCAGAACTCCTTTTTCCGGCGATGCGGGGTAATGGTGTGAGAAAACTCAAGAAAATCCATGCGATGCTCTATGCTATAGAGAAGGATCCCACCATCCTAAAGACTGTCCTGATGAAATATATTTTCTTCGTAGATCTTGTCCACTATAATCAGCGGGGCAGCATGCTCTTTGACAGCAGTTATCAGCGGTTGCCAAAAGGACCTGTGGATGGGGGAGCGCTTGCCCTTGCTGATGAGTCTAATCAGTATTTTGACGTGATCGAGAGAAAAATGAGGTATGGGTCGCGCTCAAAGTTATATAATGCATGCCGCTTCAGGGCAAGGGTTTCATGTGATCTCTCTCTCTTCTCACCCTATGAGCAGAAGCTGATGGCAATGGTTCTGGCAGCTCTGAAAGGGCATAAGGCATGCGAGGCCAGCAGCTTAACTCATGAACTCCGGCTCTGGAAGGAGTTCTCAGATGGCGATACGATCCCGGTAGAGTATTTTAATCTCAATGATGATGAGATCACACTGCTGGAGAAGAATGGCCTTCATATGGATGGGTTTGAGAGGACATTCTGCAGGGAGATGATGTCCATTTCACAGGAGATTGCTGACGCAATTCATCCCCTGAATGCCGCGAGAATTCAGTCAATAGAACTGGTGATTGACAGCCTGATCAGAGCATATCCTCTCCCCTCCCTTAGGGTATGTTATGATGCATAT
>Ga0265294_10005920_pt1 | contig 14808 bp, 15 predicted proteins | sample MunlanPumphouse3_FD_192504 | JGI IMG/M metagenome (GOLD analysis project Ga0265294, IMG submission 192504) | Groundwater microbial communities from a municipal landfill in Southern Ontario, Canada - Pumphouse #3 | ecosystem: Environmental > Aquatic > Deep subsurface > Groundwater | place... | reverse complement strand
ATCGTGATCACCGGGTGGAAGCCCCACTTCAAGTGGATGAACTTCGACCTGAAGTACCTTGAGGATCCCAAGGGAGTATACCCCACAGATGTATGTGCCATCATCTCCAGGAGAGGATTTGAAGAAGATATGCCGGAATTGGCTGCCTTCTACCGCAAGTTCAACCTGGAGGAAGAGGTTCTCTACAACCTGATGGCTACCATCGATGAACAGGGTGAAGAGGCAGGTGCCGCTGCCTGGTACGAAGCTAACAAGACGTTGGTGGATAGCTGGTTTGAATAACCGCTCAACCACCAGCCGATCTTTAAACTGATCTATCCCGGAGATAACCTCTTCGGAATTTTTTTGGTATTCTCTGTCGATACCCATTCAAGTCGGAAACCACAGGTTGCACCACACTCATATAGTGATAAAACAACAGGAGAGCCTCTCTCATAAGGGCTCTCCTGTTGTTTGTCGGGATGAGGTGACTCGAACACCCGACCTCCACGTCCCGAACGTGGCGCGCTACCGACTGTGCTACATCCCGATTATTTTACGGCTGCAAAGGTAAATAATTTTTCCCTATTCTCTCAAAATTATGATAAAAATCGATCTAAAGGGGTGTAACGAACAGAAAAAATCGGTACATTTGTATCGTAATCCTGCGGCAATAGCTCAGTTGGTAGAGCATCAGCTTCCCAAGCTGAGGGTCGCGAGTTCGAATCTCGTTTGCCGCTCAATCACTTACGGTCAAAAACCGTAGGTGATTTTTTTGTTTGGTCAAACATTAGTCAAACATTTCACCATAAACACCGAAAATCAACCACCCCTATCCATAATCTCCACCTTATCATTTCATCATCGAAACAGGATGTTTCGATAACAAAACTATAACTGCCCGAAAATCGTTTAGTAATTATAATAGAGGTGCAAATCATTATCACAACGTGCATTATATGCACGTCATGATAATTTGTAAGGAATTAGGTAAATGACAGAATCTGATTATTCTTTTGCGCAAAAACCTTATTACATAGCCTCTGGGCAACCAGACCGGTTACCTGGTTATGTCATGCACATTGAATAATCAATCTTGTCAGATTGATTGGTGCGACTCAACAAAAAATTGTTTGGGTAATTATTCTCTGAAATTCATCAGAAGTCTTTCATGTCCTATTAGAGAATACAAATCTATTATGAGAGCGAAAGAATACCTTGAAATTAATAAGAAAAGGATTTACCACTACGACCAGGTAAAAAAGTCCGTTTACGATCTCTATCCTTTGAGAAGTAGCAAGATACAGACAGAAGTATATTTTAACCGGTATCTTTTTGCCGATACAAGATACCGGAGTCATGCGCGATATTATGGGGATAAGCCTTCCCCGGCAGCTTTCAAAGAAAGGGAAAACGAAATCGACAGAACCATTGTCCATAAAGTCAGGATGGAGATACTCAATGTTATTTCCGGGGATGATACATTTATTTTCGCCCATAATATCATAGCATTAGAAGCAAATAAGTATGGTGACTACCATCGGATAATGACCTGTAATCTGAAGGAAGAAAATCTGAATACTATTCCGGGCATTGAGCAAATATGTAAAGAGTACAGGGAGGATTATCCGAAGGTTAGTCTATCCGATTATCTGTTGGATGATAGCAATAGGGAGGTATTTAGCAGTATAAGATGTGACCTGCAGAAAGATGCGGACTGGTGGCTATGTACTTTCAATAAAGCCTACGAGATATTCGATCTGATCCGTGTTAAAGCTTCCGATCCCTTCAAAGCACAGTACATTGTAAAGAACATTTTCTTCAATGATAAAGTGATGGAGAGTACCATTGTTGCAATCATTAAAAAGCTGATCAACAATTACTCTTATGATCTTACCGATGCGCAGAAGAAAAAATTACAAATGTTATCAGACAATATCGATGGATATGGGAAAGAGTATTTTCTGAAAATTGATGATATATACCTAGACAACATTCATGATTTGAAACTCGATGAAATAAACTGGCTCAAAGCGACACACCTATTCAATTACGAAGTGATCTCCATGTGGGCCACACATAAAGCGTTCAATCCCGAACAAAGACTGCATATCATCGAGCTTATCGAAAAGAAATACCTCATCGAGAAAGAAAAGCATCCCGACATTTTTATCTACGATCTTTCTCATTTCTTTGCTTCACTTCGTGAACAAAGAAATAAAAATTACCTCAACGATCTCCAACCCCAAGCGTATAAGTATCTTCCGGAGAGGGTAGAGGAGCTCGAAACAACCATCGACCGGAAAGATAAGGAAATAGTCACGCTCAAAAACAGCATCGAGCAACTTAATCAGTTGCTCGATGGAGAAAAACAAAAAATCAAACAACTCAAAAACAAACTCCGGACAGAGACACAAGCACTCAAAAAAACGATAGCAGAGCTCACTAACGAAACTAACATTAGAGGAATGACCATGCCCCAGCAGGTATTGGCATTTTATTATCTTTTCAACGAGATGGGGATAAACTTCAATAACTCCGACAAAACTCAATGGGCAAGATTTATCAACACCTTCACCGGAAAGAATTTCCAGAACATCCGGACCGAACTCAATATCGATTTCGAGTGCAAGAAAACACAGAAGAATCTTAGGGTAGTCTCCGATCTTTTCGCCGAATTATTCCCGAGAATCCAACAAAAGGTAATAAACGATAGCCAAATCTAAAATTGTAGCACCCAATGTAGTCCGAAAGGTAGCCTATAATCCTCACTACAAGGTTATTATTGCTTCTCATATTTGAACCACTTCCTCAAAGTCGAGGAAGTGGTTTGCTTTTCTATTGGTACGGAAGTGAACCTATATACCGATAGTATCATGGCTGAAAAAACAATCACGTTCAACGACGTACCTGAAGCAATGTCCTACCTGATTGAAAAATTCGACAGGTTAGAGAATTTAATCGAATCCGCAGTCTCCCCTAAAACCGATGAAGTACAATGGCTGGATATCGATGCCCTTTGTGAATATCTCCCCGACAAACCGGCAAAACAGACAGTCTACGGATGGGTATGCAAGAAAATCATCCCTTTCCACAAAAAAGGAAAAAAGCTGCAGTTCCTGAAAAGTGAAATCGACCGGTGGTTACTCCCCGATGAAGCACCACCGGAAGAAGAACCCGAAGTATTCCGGATCTCCCCCAGACGGAGAAAAAACTACTAAGATGGCCGACAGTAAACATACCGGTAGCCATCTTGACAGGAACAATTGGAGCGACTGGATCGATGCGCAGGATGTAATGCAAAAATTGCATATCTCGCTGCGCACGCTCCAAACATGGAGAACCAACGGAATCCTGCCCTATTCACGAATCCGGGGAAAGCTCTATTACAGGAAATCCGATATCTTATCCCTGTTGGAAGAAAATTACAATGGAAAGAAAGGAGAACCAGTATGATGGGAAAAACAAATGCCAGCACTTTGGAAACGGATATCAATAACGGGTTTTCATTAGAAAACTCCGATTTTATCAATATCCTTGAAATGGACTTACAGAAATTCAAAGACCAATTCAAGGCAATCGATGAAGCACCCGCAATAGATCATTCCAAAATACTGAATTCCTTGTTTGAGCAGATCGATGAAGTCGATTTCCGGGAAGAAGCCGGCTTTACCAATGAAGACCAGAAACTTTCAAAGAAACATTATCTGGTAACATGCATCGAAAAAATTCTGGAAAAGGCCAATCTTAATAACTGGGGAATCTGCCGTAATCACGATTTTATCTATCTCTATAATGGTGAGTATTGGAGTTTGTTGGATAACATAGAATACCAGACCTTTTTGGGAATCGCTGCAGAGAAGATGGGAGTAGACAGGTTTGATGCCAGATTATACACCTTCCGGGAACAACTCCTGAAGCAATTTCTTGCAGTGGCCAACTTACCCAATCCACCCCAGTCCGATAAAGTACTGGTCAACCTGAAAAACGGAACCTTTGAAATAGACGAAGGACGGCTGAATCTACGTAAACCCGACAGGAACGATTTCCTTACCTATCAACTTCCATTCTGTTATGATGTAAATGCCAAATGTCCAGTCTTCGATTATTACCTCAACACCGTTTTACCAGAATTTGAAAAGCAACAGATACTCGCAGAGTATCTGGGATATCTCTTTATAAAACCTTCGGTTTTAAAACTCGAAAAAGCATTGCTCCTTTATGGCAAAGGAGCCAATGGCAAATCCGTTTTCTTCGAGATCGTGAACGCCCTCTTGGGAGGAACAGAGAATGTAAGCAGCTATTCGCTGCAGAACCTCACCAACGAAAACGGCTACTACCGGGCCATGTTGGCCAACAAGCTGGTCAACTATGCCAGTGAGATCAACGGCAAACTTGAAGCATCCATATTTAAACAATTAGTCTCCGGTGAACCGGTGGAAGCCCGACTACCATACGGTGAACCATTTACCCTGATTAATTACGCTAAACTGATCTTCAATTGCAACGAGCTTCCCAAAGAAGTCGAGCAGACGACAGCCTATTTCCGCAGGTTCCTTATCATCCCTTTCGATATCACCATTCCCGAAGAAAGACAGGACAAACAGATAGCACAGAAGATAATAAGGAACGAACTGTCAGGCGTATTCAACTGGGTACTCGAAGGATTGAAGCGGTTGCTTCACCAGAAGCAATTCACCCGGAGCAAGGCAGTCGATAATATTCTCGAACGGTACATGAAAGAATCCAACTCTGTTATCCTGTTCCTGGAAGAAGAAGGCTACCGGGCATCATTGGATGAATACGTCCAACTGAAAGACCTCTATAGCGATTACAAATTATTCTGTTACGATGGAAGTTATCACCCGGTATCGAAGCGAAATTTCAGCGAGCGACTACGGAATACGAGCATAAAAACCGAACGGAAAAATTACGGCATGATAGTCTATGTAAAGAAAAATTATTTTTAGAACGTTCACTTCGTTCACTTTCTACACCTTTTTCAGCATTTCCCCCCCCCTTTTTCTCCAAAATCGTGTATGAAGTGAAGAAAGTGTAGCTTGAAAAACAAATTATTTTTATGCCAGTCTATAAAAAACCATATCTCCAACCCTATAAGGGAAAGTCAACCCGGCACACCTGCCCGGCTTGTAAAGACACCTACTCATTTACCCTCTACCTTGATGGGAACACCGGCCAACCCATCCATCCCACAGTAGGCAAATGCAATCACGAAGACAAATGCGGTTACCACTATACACCACGCCAGTACTTCAACGATCATCCCGAAAAGAAAAACAACCAACCCCAAAAACAGTCCACTTCCCGACAATCAAAAGAACAACAAACTCAACAATCCCAAAAACAACCAACATCAAAACCCCTAACTCCCCAACAATCGGAATCGTGTCAATTGCCTTTCCGGCAATTAACACCACCACAACAACTCCAACACCCGATGCAACCGGCCCGGAGCATCCCGGATAAGAGACCCTCATCAGAAATAACCCATATCCCCTACATTTATCTAAAGAAATCAGCATCCTACAACTCCAACTTCGTACGCTTTCTCTGCAACTATTTTCCGAAAGAGAAAATCGAAACCGCAGTAGAAGACTATGCCCTGGGAGCCACAAAAAATAACGAGGTTATTTTTTGGCAGATCGACATCAATGGAAAAATCCGTACTGGGAAGATCATGCAGTACAACCCCAAGACAGGCAAGCGGGTAAAAAACAAAACCGGAGCAATCAACTGGGTACACAACAAGTTAAAGAAAACCAACCCGGCCTATGCCGACTTCAACCTTCGCCAGTGCTATTTTGGTGAACACCTACTCCGGCTATATCCCGACAAACCCCTGGCTATTGTTGAGGCAGAGAAAACAGCCGTCATAACAAGCATGGTGATCCCCCAATGCAACTGGTTGGCTGCCGGCAACCTCAACGGACTAAATATAGAAAATCAAAAGTATTCGAGAATCGAGATATAGTGCTATATCCCGATGCCAGATGTTATGAAAAGTGGAGTAATAAGATGACTGAAATCAGAAAACAAATACCCTGTCAAATAGCCATTTCCGAACTGATTGAATATCATGCAACCCCTCAACAAATAGAAGCCGGTTACGACATTGCCGACTATATCATCCAACAACTCAAAGCAAATAAGACTTACGATCAACAACAATCCCGGGATCAGATACACACCCAGTCCCAACAACAATCACCAACCTTGCAACCCGAACAACAACCGCCCCAACCCCAAAAAGAAGAATCCATTGAAACAGGACACAACACTCCCTTTAGCCCCACACTACAAGAAATGATTGACATTAATCCCTCATTACTAACTCTCATAAACGAATTCGAATTAGTCGAATGTCAATAGGGAAGAAACTTCTCTCGAAGCACCTTCCATTGTATTCTTTATGTGCAACTATATTATTATTTTCCAATTTGTAAGTTTATTAGATTGTGATTTTTTACCTTTGTCAAAAGGACGTGAGTTTTTCAATAAATTGGATAACTAATCGGTTAAAAATATTCAATCATTATGTACAAATATATCTTGATCATATTGCTTTTAAATAGTATGGTTATATTGGGGCAGTCCAATGCCGAACACTATAAATTTTTACGAGATATTTATTCAGCAATTGATAAAGATACAACGGATTTTAAATACCAATTAGGTGCCAATGAGCTATCGTTTAGCGGCTACTATATGGATGTTTTAAAAGTCTGGGAGAAGAATGGATTTGGTGGGTCTGAAAGGCCGACATTCACAAGAGAAGATAGTTTGTTATGGTTGAACAGCAGGAAAGTCGATGCAAAACAATATATACTTAGTAAATCAAAAGAGGCGGAGATCGTCATAATCAATGAAGCGCACCACATCCCAAAACATCGGATATTTACCAAATCCTTACTGGAAGGATTGTATGAGAATGGTTATCGATATTTACGACTTGAGGCGCTATTCGACACAATAATTAATGAGAGAAAATATCCTGTCATTGAAAGTGGAATTTACACGAAAGAGCCTGAATTCGGGAATCTTATTTCCGAGGCATTGGCTTTAGGGTTCGTCTTGTTTGGTTATGAAACGTCGAAATTAATGAATGCGGCAGAAAGAGAAAAGGAGCAGGCGGAGAATATCCAGAGATTTATTGAGAATAATCCTAAAGGGAAAGTTCTTATCCATTGCGGATATGCACATGTATATGAAAATGAATATGGGGCATGGGGAAAAGCAATGGCCGGCAGGTTAAAAGACAATCTCAAAACAGATCCGTTGACAGTTAACCAGACGATGTTTTTAGAAAAATCCAGAGAGAGCTATAATCATTTGTATATCAGGAATAATGATAAAGGGTATCCGATAATTCTGGTCGGTGAAGATGGAGAAGTCTTTAATGGGAAAAAAGAACCGAAACAAACCGATATTGTAGTAATACATCCGGGAACAACATATATCAATGGCAGGCCCGATTGGTTTATAAAAGGAAAACATAAGCACTCTGTTGAATATGCGCGGACAGACAATAGCCAACCTGTTTTGATATTGGCCTATAGGGATCAGGAATTTGAGAACGATGGAATTCCGTCCGATGTTATAGAGGTAACCGGGAATAGTATTTCTCAATATCTTTACTTAAAGGGTGGTATGTATGAAATTATAATTAAGGATCAGTATTATAACATTATCGAAAAGTATAATATCACGATAAGATAGTGTGTGCTTTATTCCTTCAGGTAAATGCTGTTTGTATAAGGTGTTTGTCAATCAAAAGGAGACGTTTCAAAATAGATAAAGTATGAAAATAAAAAAGACAATATGTTTCAGCGGTATTTTATCCCTTGTTTTGTTAATGAGTTGCATACCTAAACAAAACGGACAAACATCTGTGTCTGATCAGAGAAAAGATTTGACGGAAAATGAACGTATTCAATCCTATTTGAACTCTTTGGATATACGGATGGAGTTGGTGGACTCCCTATTTTTCGGGAGAGTAGATATGATAGAATGTGTTATAATCAATAATTCCGATTATGATCTTCGCTCGGGTTCGATGTATGATATCAAACAATTTGAATCGGGACAATGGAAGCAAAGTCAAATACCGTTGAATATGATATGGACTGATGAGGAAATTATCGTACCTGTAAAAAGTAATAGACGTTTTGAAGCATCTATTCATTATCTCAATTTAAAACCGGGTAGATACCGGATAGAGAAAGAATATGAAATACACCTTCCATTCAAACGAACTACAAATCCCCATCGTATAACTCTGTCACATGAGTTTGTGATAAACTCCCAGAACTCATAATTGATTATGTTCATGTTACACTCCCAAGACAGGCAAGCGAGTAAAGAACAATACCGGAGCAATTAACTGGACGCACGACAAGTTATCGAAAAAAAATCTGTAATTTTGCATGAAGTGCAAAGATGCGAAACAATCACCTAATCTATGGATAATACAGAATTAATAAAACTGGTCGATGAGTTACGTGCCCTGTCCAAAGAGAACGAGTACGTAGAATTCAAATCCGGGAATGCAGTTACCAATGAAAGATTTGGAATGTATATTTCCGCTATTTCCAATGCGGCATGTATTCATAACAACCCTTTCGGGTATCTTGTATTTGGCATAGATGATGCTACCCATGCCGTGGAAGGCACTAAATTCAGATTTCAAAAAAGAAAGGAAGGCAATTCGGAGTTGGAGATATGGGTAAGAAGATTGCTCTCCCCTTCCATCAAATTCGAGTTTCTGCCTTGCGATTATGAAGGACATTATCTTGAAATATTTAAAATCCCGGCAGCCGTCGGCGAGCCCACTTACTTTAAAAATACACCCTATATCCGTTTCGGATCGAGCCTCACCGAATTAAAGAAATATCCCCAGTATATAAAAGTCATCTATAACTCACAGGAGGACTGGTCAGCCAAAATAATCGAGAGTGCAACAATCAGAGACCTCGATAGCGAAGCCATTTCCCTTGCAAGAGAAAAGTTTAAGGAGAAGATGGCGGGAAAACCTTTCTTCGGTGATATAGACCGTTGGTCGGATGAAACTTTTCTCGACAAAGCCAGAATTACCCTCAACGGTAAAATCACCAACACCGCCATTATTCTCCTGGGAAAACCCGAATCGTCCCATTATATTCTGCCCGGCGTGGCACAGATCACGTGGAAACTCGATACCGAAGAAAAAGCATACGAGCATTTTGGGATACCTTTCTTTATCACCGTGAACGATGTCCTGAAGCAAATCCGCAATGTAAAATATAAATTCTTTCCCAGAAATCAACTCGTTGCCGTTGAGGTACAGAAATATGACCCCGAAGTCATACTCGAAGCGCTGAATAACTGCATCGCACATCAGGAATATAACTACAACTCCCGGATTGTCCTAACTGAACAGACCGGGAAACTGATATTTGCCAATGCCGGAAATTTCTTTGAAGGAAATGCGGAAGACTATACAACAGGAAATAAGACACCCAAGAAGTACAGGAACAGATGGTTGGCAGAAGCGATGGTTACCTTGAAGATGATCGACAGCCTGGGATATGGGATACACAAGATGTATAAAAGCCAGATGCAACGATATTTCCCTCTGCCCGATTATTCCAAATCAACATGGGATGAGGTCGTACTTGAAATATATGGCCACGCCATTGATGAAAACTACTCGAAACTCCTGATCGAAAGAAAAGACGATATTGATCTGGCCGATGCCGTCCTTCTGGATAAAGTGCAAAAGTCGCTTCCGATCAATGATGAAGCAGTAAGAAAATTAAAACAGAAAGGATTTATTGAAGGACGGAAACCAAACTACTTTATTTCGGCGCAGATAGCGGACATAACCGATAAAAAAGCCCAATACACACGTAACAAGGGATTAGATACTGAACTACTCAAATCATTTATTCTAAAGCATATCGAAATACACGGCTACGCTACCAGGAAAGAAATCGACGAATTACTATTAGACAAGATGCCCGATTACTTGGATGAAAGACAACGTAAAAAGAGAATCGATAATATCATACAGAATATGAGAGACGACACCATTGTAAATCTTGGAACTCGTAGTATTCCTAAATGGGTGATAAAAAAAGATTAAGAGATAAAGTAGGAAAGGAATTCAGCAATTTAAGGAAAGAAAAATTTATTAATTGTTGATAATCAAAGGTTTATGCTTTCCTATTAAGGAAAGGATTAGGAAAGGAATTCAGCAATTTAAGGGAAGGAAATATATACAAATGTCTGGTATTTAGGTTGATATTGATGAGTAAATAAGAGAAGGGTAAGGAAAGGATAAGAGGTAAAATAGGAATAAGTAAGGGAAGGATTGGAAATAAAAAAGGGAAGAAATTCATTAGTTTATTTTTAAATACAATATTAATTGTAACTTTGCACCCAGTTGAATTTCGATCACACATAAAACTTATTTATGATGAAATCAAAAACTAACTTCTTTTTTGCGATGGTTATCGCATTGTTTACCGTTTCCTGTGGCGGTAAGGACGAACCTGTCAATCTGAAAAAAGTGTGTACAAGTTTGAAGTCTCCACAACGGAAAATTCAATATATTATCAGGAGAATTTGCTTTTGCAAATCTATGATGACAATGCAAGCAGTGTTACTCTAAGTAATACACTTGATTTTGAGGTAGTACCTGAAAGAGCAACCCCAATTTCCAAAATGTTTAGATCGGCCAAAAAGGCACAAAAGCTATCAGTTTTTGAAACTTCACAACCGATCTCTGAACTTAGCTTGTTTATAAGCTATTTGTTTGATGATGATATTACTACTGAAGGGGATTTTTCATTTATCTGTACTGTAAAAGTGTATAAAGACAATAAACTATTTGATACTAATAATTATAATTTCAATAAAACTTCGATTGAACCGGCAGTATTGAACTATCTAAATAATGAATCATGGAAGAATTAATCTGTCCGGTTTGGATTATAGTTTTTCTATTTGCTTTATAGTAAGCCCTGCATACTCTGAAATATTGGAATACTATACTCCTTTTGCTTTCATCCTTTTGGCAATTATTTAGTGTTTCGTCCTTATCCGTTTTTATTCTATTTTTAATCCGTTTCTTATTATGAAGAAAAAAACGATAAAATATTTACTTTGTTTCATTGTATTCTTTAATTCTCTGAAAGATATTTATTCTCAACAAATTAATCCGATTTTTTCTTTTATTGAGATTGGTGGGGGAGCTCTTATAGCCGATCAAAATAATAAAGACTTTGGTAATGCACATTTTATATTTAATAATTCGCCAAGTATTTATACTACAGAGCATCTTGGATTGGGGTTTGGCTATTCAATAATGGCATACAGTTTAAATAAGAGATTGACAGAACTCTCTCAGGGAAATGATATAGTCTTCAACATCCCAATTTATGTACACGGAATGTATATTTTTCCGGGGTATAAAAAATATTACCCATTTATCCATTTAAAGGCAGGATATGGTATCCTCTCAAAAGAAGTTAAAATAACAGAGTCTCAGTCACAAGAAGCCAGGGAGTATAAATATTCAGGTGGAAGATATTTAGGGACTTCAATCGGGGTCTTTTATAATTTCAATAGCGATCATAAGTTCTCAATATCTTTATCCTGCAACCTCATGAATTACCACTTAAAGATAAATGCAACTGAATCCATAAAACGAGATAATACGGCTGTTTCAATAAATATAGGGTGGTTATTAAACTAATATCACTTTCCATAAATCATTTCACAACAACTGAAATTTTGATCAGCAATAAAACTATGACTATCGTCAACTACTTCTTATGTTCTCAATCACGTTGAACTATCATAATCAGTAATCATGGGAGAATTAATCTGTCCGTTTATAGTTTTTCTATTTGCTTTAGGGTAAGTCCTGTATACTCTGCAATATTAGAATACTCTACTCCTTTTCCTTTCATCCTTTTGGCTATTGTCATTGTCTCCGATCCGGGATTTAGATTGGAAAAGAACATATTTGACAGGTATTCGATTGCGTTGCGCAGCCGTTCGGAGCCTTTCTCAGAACTAATGTCAATCCCCCCAAACTCCGATAAATCCCCATGTAACACGAGGTAATATATACCACCGATGATTAGTGCCGATAGAGCGTCTATCTCGACGGAGGAACCCTCAAAGATCTTTTTGTATCTCTCCACTAATGGCAAAGTATGAAATTCCCGGAGCCTTGCCGTACGTTTAGTAGTACTATTGTGAGTAGATAACTCCCACCGTAGCAAATGCTGCATTACCTTGTTCTCCTTTAAGGAATCCAATAAGGAATGCATGATAGTTATATATTGCTCCTTCGGGTCTTCCTGAATTTCTATGTTTTTAATAATATCGCTGAACCAGTAGTCGTATTTCTTTACAAATTCATCCATAAAATCGTCGAGGTCTTTATATCTATTGTAAAATACGACAGGTTCTATTTTAGCCCTTTGCATGATAGCTGTTACGGCAATATTCTGAAATCCCTTCTCCTCTATCAGTTGAATCGCTGCATTACTGATACTTTCATCAATATCTTTTTTTGTTCTCTGTTTCCTTTTCCTTGTTTCCATTTGCCCGGTTTGTTACTTAATGTCTTTTTGATTTGAGTAGGGAATTAACAATAAAATTACTATTTACTAATGACTTATACGTATTTAGTAAAGAATAAATGGATATTAATGCCCAAGTCAAAGTGTTTTTGAAATGCAAATTTACATATAATTAGTTAGAAGATCATCAATTTACAATATATATTGTATCTTTGCTTTTGGCATAAAAATAATAAACTAAAATACGGATATAAGTAGATATTTAATATTCACGGTGAAGATAGTATTCTTACCTTTAAAATAAAACGTTATGGATAATTTACTAAAATTTCCCTTTTTATGTTTCGTTTTGATTAGTGGTGTATTCTTGACAAGTTGCACCGATAGATACCTCTCTGATATGCCTGATACTATAGAGACAAGGTTATATGAGCAAGACGCTGAAATATTAAGTCGATTTGTAGATATTGATATGGAGAACGTCCAGTATTTCTTAAACACTCAAAAAGGCTCCTTCTTCGATTTACTTCCTCAATCTTATAGGAATGAGTTAAACTTGGTAACTGAAGGGAGCCGACAAAAATTTCTTCAGGAAATGGAGATTTTAAACAGGAATCTTGCAAGTATCGTTGACAATGAGAGTAGTGATTTTGTTGTGCTTTCTACCCCGAGAAAATATGCAACAAAAAAGATCAATCCCAATTCAAATATTGAATTTTTTAGTAAATCTCCGGGCACATCAACACGTTTGGCCAACCAAAGTCATAGTTTGTCTTTGACTGGATTTGCCGGTGCGCAAAATCAGCTTAATTTTAATTCCGGTAAATATGTTGATTGCCTGGTAGATATAACAGCTTCCGGTGGAAGTAATTTCTTAATAACTATTAGTGAATCAAAATCGAATGCAACGCCAAACGGTTCCGATCCAACTAATCCTTATTCAATTACTTATTCCGGTTATGGAAGTTATAGTGGGATCACCAGATGGACTCATAGCAACTGGGGAAATAACCTGCAATGGAATATGGAATCATACATAGCAATTGCTCCTACAACCGGTAATGCTGTTTTTAGTCCTGTTCAATAATATTTCCGCAATTCTTATAAACAAACAAAAGATAGAGTGGAAGTAATCTGGTCATCATATATTTTATTTTAAGTGTTTTAATCACCTAATGGGGAATAGGTATAAGAGGAAGACATGGAATTAAATCGGAAACCCACTTTACAGGAAGAAAGATTAATTGAAATTCTTTTAAGAAGATCTTCCCTTGAAATACCCGAAGATTGGAAAGAAGGGTTACTGGTTCGTCCTATGGATAACGGAATGGGAGACAGTTTATATTTATTCCCCAAAGGCAAGGACATTACAGGCCGAAATTTCGGAAAACGGATCAGTGATTTCCAATTTACCGATGCCGATGGAGTAGAAGTGATCGCATCCTTGCATATCGATAGTGATGGAGATTTGTTCGAGCTCGATATTTGGAAAACCGTTCACGGCAAACTTGTAGAATTTCCAAATATATAGATTAATAAAAAGAAACAACACTTGTCATTGCCGAGGTTTGCATACGAATTAAAAATAGTTGAAAAATGGTGCAAAGTTTCTCAATATTTTAGCGTCTTGATAATATAGAGCCTTTCTTGAAGTGATGTTTATGTGTTTAGATAGATAAAAGATGAAACAATTAAGTGGTAAAATATTTCATTGTTGGCATATAGCTTTCATTGTTGGTTGTTTTCTATTGAATCCTGTTTTCACATATTCGCAGAAACAAACACTATTAAGTATAGATGGTGCGTTGTATGCCAATTCAGATAATATAGCAGCTCATTTTTCTGTTAATCGTAACTGGTTATTTAATCCCAGTTTTGGTATCTCTGCAGGAGTTATGTTTGCCGCAGCACCATTGGATATTCCCCGATGGTCGAACGCAGAACAAACCATTAGCTATACTTTAGATAATAAAAGTGTAAAACATTTGAATATAGCACTGTCCACTTTTTATATGCGACCACTTATCGGGAATACCGGAATATACGGAAATGTCTCTTTTTTATTTGAGCCTATTCCGTTTGATTATATTTCCATAGAAAAGCGAGCAGAAAATGTGGAATTACTAACTTAGCCGGGACACAGAGTTAAGCATAAACGCTTATTTTTGTGTAATATGAGAAAACAAAGAACACATTTTGACAAAGCATTCAAAGAGAATGCGGTCAAACTCAGTTT
>Ga0265294_10005917_pt1 | contig 14812 bp, 7 predicted proteins | sample MunlanPumphouse3_FD_192504 | JGI IMG/M metagenome (GOLD analysis project Ga0265294, IMG submission 192504) | Groundwater microbial communities from a municipal landfill in Southern Ontario, Canada - Pumphouse #3 | ecosystem: Environmental > Aquatic > Deep subsurface > Groundwater | place... | reverse complement strand
TTCAGTATCTGTTTCTGACGCAAATTTATGTCCTTCTTTTTGTAATTGTTGTTTGATTGAAATATAATTTTCAATAATACCATTATGAACAACAACTATTTTGCCACTACAATCTGTATGAGGATGAGCATTTTCTTCAGAAGGTTTTCCATGTGTTGCCCATCTTGTATGACCAATACCTATAAAACCTGATATAGGATTTTTTTTAATATTTTTTTGTAAATTAATTAATTTACCGACACTTCTTCTTGTTTGAATTTCGCCATTTGTTATAACTGCGATGCCTGCAGAATCATAACCTCTATATTCAAGCTTTTCTAATCCGGCATAAACAATATCTGCTGAATTTTCAGAACCAATATAACCAACAATTCCACACATTTTTTCACCTATAGTATGTAAATTTACTTTCGATATTATACCAAAACATATTCAAAAAATCTAATAATATTCAATGTTTTATTAGTTAGATTAATTCTTCATGAATTGCTTGAAGTTCTATTTCTATTTGCTTATCTAATGTTCCTAATTCTTTAAGTACAAATTTAGATAATGCCAATGCGACAGATACTTCTCCGGAAAAAACAACAGGTATTCCACTTTTTTTTAATATTTTTGCTTGTCTAGAATATTTTGTATGCACTAAAATACTAACTCTAGGATTTAGGGAAGTAACCATTTCAATTATTTTTTCTGCAGGGGCATTTGGTGCAGATATAACAAAAGATTCTGCAGTTTCTATGCCGGAGCATGCTAGAATTTCTCTTTGAGTTGCATCTCCATGTATTGCATGTAACCCTTCTTTTTTTGATTTTCTTATCATTTTAACGGTATCAATATTCATTTCAATTATTACTACATTTATGTTATTTTTCAATAATATTTTAGTAACAGATTTGCCGACAGGACCATATCCAACCACAATAACATGTCTTAATTCTTTTGTTAATTGTTCGATTTCATCATCTATTGTATAGTTTTTATTTCCAATTCCGAATTTTAGTAACAAATGTATTATTGGTTCAGTAAATCTATACATTACAGTATTTAATGTTATAGAAACTATAGCAACAAATATTATTGTACTATTGGCTTCTTCCGGAAGAATTCCAAGAGTCATTCCTAATGATGCTAAAATAAATGAAAATTCGCCTATTTGACCAAGGGATATACCGACAGAAACAGCTTTTTTAATAGGGTTTTTTAATAGATATACAAAAACAGTAGCAACAACTGGTTTTAGTATTAAAACTATAATAAGTGTAATTAACATTAATGGCCAAGATGTTAATAAAGATGAGGGATTGAATAACATTCCAACTGAAACAAAAAACAGTACAGCAAAAGCATCACTTATAGGTAATGCTTCAGATGTTGCTCTTGCACTAAAATCTGATTGCCCTACAATCATCCCGGCAAGAAAGGCACCTAAAGCCATAGATGCTCCAAAAAATTGTGCAGCACCAACAGCTATACCTAAAGCCAATACTAACACCGCAAGAGTAAATAATTCTCTAGTTCCGGTTCTTGCTACATATCCAAGTAATAATGGAAGTAATTTTTGCCCGACTATCAATGTGAATGCAACTAAAACGCCAAGTTTTAAAATAGTTATTCCAAATGTAGTCCATATTGCAGAACCTGTAGTATTGTTTGCAAAAAATACAGGAAGAAGTACAAGTACAAGAATTGTAAATATATCTTCCATTACAAGCCAACCAACAGCAGTATGCCCTATAGGAGTATGTAAATGTCTGTTATCTGACAAGACCTTTATAAGAACTACTGTACTTGTTACAGAAATGGCTATACCAAAAACTATTCCCACTCCATGTCCATCCAAAAAAATGAGTTGCTATCATTGTTGCAATAGCTGTGAATGTGCTTTGAACAAACGCACCAAAAAAAGAAATCTTATAAACGGATATTAAATCTGAAAGATGAAAATTTAGTCCAACACCAAACATTAATAATACAACACCGATCTCAGCAAATTGCTGAGCAATCTCTATATCTGCTGAAAAACCAGGTGAATAAGGACTTATTATAATTCCTGCTAAAAGATAACCAACTATAGGTGATAATTTTAATTTCTGAGTTATAAAACCCAAAATTAATGCAGTTGTTAAACCGGTCGTAAGTGTAAAGATGAGATTGAAATGTTGAGACATTTATCCTCTATAACAAAAATATTAATAATAATATTTTAATGTTTAAATGACCAAAGCCGATTCAATTCTATCTAATCCTTTTTGGATATTTTCCATTGAGGTTGCATAAGATAGTCTAATATATCCGGATGCTCCAAAAGCAGTACCGGGAACGACTGCTACTTTTGCTTGATCAAGTAAATAATCTGTCAATTCTACATCTGTATTGATTAATTTTCCATTATATTTTTTCCCAAGAAGTTTTGATACATTAGGAAATACATAAAATGCTCCACTAGGAATCAAACACTCTATTCCATGAATCTTGTTTAGTCTTTCAACTATATAATTTCTTCTTTTTTCAAATTCAATCCTCATTAGTTCTATACTATCTTGAGGACCGTTTAAAGCTTCAGTAGCAGCTTTTAAAGATATTGATGTTGGATTAGATGTAGATTGACTTTGTATTTTTGTCATAGCAGATATAATTTCTTTAGGACCTGCAGTGTATCCAATTCTCCAGCCTGTCATAGCAAAAGCTTTTGATACACCATTGACAACTAAAGTTTGTGCTTTAACTTCCGGAGATATTTCTGCTATTGAATAAAACTTAAAATTATCATAAACAAGTTTTTCATATATTTCATCAGATATTATAAGTAATTTGTTATCAATACATACTTTAGCAATTTTTTCAACTTCTTCACGCGTATATGTACTTCCTGTTGGATTTGAAGGGGAATTTAAAATCAAAGCTTTTGTCTTGTTTGTAACAACATTAGATATTGTATTTGGATTAAGTTTAAAAGAATTTTTATCTTCAGTTTTTATAATTACAGGGTTTGCTCCTGCAAGAAGTGCCATATCAGGATAAGAAACCCAATAAGGTGCAGGTATTATTACTTCATCGCCTTCATTAAAAATTGCTTGAAAAATATTATATAAAGAATGTTTAGCTCCGCATGATACAATAATTTCATCTGCTGTATAGTCTAAATTATTTTCTTTTTTAAATTTATTAATAATTGCATTCTTTAATTCTAAGGTTCCTGCTACAGGACAATATTTTGTAAAACCTTTATTGATAGCATCAATTGCAAAGTCTTTTATATTTTGTGGAGTATCAAAGTCTGGTTCTCCCGTCCCAAAACTTATAACATCTATACCTTGAGCTTTTAATTTTTTTGCTTTAGCATCAATTGCTAAAGTCGGTGATGGTTGAATTGTTTGAACTCTTTTTGAAAGATACATGTTTTTTATTCCTCACACATAAAATTAAGATACTTTTCAAAAGTATCTTAATTTTGTAAAATTTTGTAATATAATTAATATAATTTTAATAAGCCTTGACATATTTTATTAATTTTGATAAATTATACAGATTCTAAAGGAGTAAGTCAATGTATGCAATAATAATGACAGGTGGCAAGCAGTACAAAGTAGAAAAGGGTATGAATGTTGTTGTTGAAAAGCTAAATGAAACTGAAGAAGGGCAAGAAGTTGTTCTTGATCAAGTTTTAATGATAGCTGATGGGGATAAAGCAACCGTTGGTAAACCAATAATAGAAGGTGCTAGTGTTGTTGCAAAAGTTCTCGCTCAAAAAAGATTGCCAAAAATTCTTGTATTTAAGAAAAGACCTAAGAAAGGTTATAAGAAAATGCAAGGCCATAGGCAATATGTTACAGAAGTAGAAATAGTAGATATCAAGGCTTAAGAGTTTTTTAGGAGAAAAGAATGGCACATGTAAAAGGGCAGGGCTCAACTAGTAATGGCAGAGATTCCCAGGGTAAAAGATTAGGCGTAAAAATATACGGTGATCAATTTGCTCAAGCTGGTGCAATCATTGTTAGACAGAGAGGAACTAAGTTCCACCCTGGTATAAATGTAGGTATGGGTAAAGATAATACCCTATTTGCTAAAGTTGAAGGAACAGTAAAGTTTGTTAGAAGAGCAGGAGATAGATGTTTTGTTAATGTAGATACTGCTATATAACTAAGGAAAAAATGTTCATAGATAAAGCAAAAATATTTATTACAGCCGGTCGCGGTGGCGACGGCTGTATTTCTTTTAGGCGAGAAAAATATGTCCCCTTGGGCGGCCCTGATGGTGGGAATGGCGGCAAAGGCGGAGATGTTTTTATTGAAACTGATAATAAGAAAATTACATTATTAGATTTATCGTATAGACCTAAGTTTCACGCTGAAGATGGATCTAAAGGTGAAAATAGTAATAAATATGGTAAGTATGGAAAAGATTTAATAATAAAAGTGCCATTAGGGACAATTATTTATAAAAGTAATGAGTTATTTGCAGATTTAAAAGAAATAGGGCAAAGTGTTCTTGTTGCAAAAGGCGGACGAGGCGGACGAGGAAATTCTTCTTTTAAAACACAGAATCATACTGTACCTAGAATTGCTGAAAAAGGTGAGCCTGGCGAAACTTCAGAAATTGATTTAGAACTTCGTTTAATAGCAGATGTTGGATTGGTTGGGTTTCCTAATGCAGGAAAATCAACTTTTTTATCAATAGTAAGTTCTGCAAGACCTAAAATTGCAGATTATCCATTTACAACATTAGAACCAAATTTAGGTGTAGTTTCTTTAAATGATAGGCAGGTTGTTATCGCCGATATTCCGGGTATTATAGAGGGTGCAAGTCAAGGTAAAGGTTTGGGATTTGAATTTTTAAGACATATAAAGAGAACTAAAGTTTTAATTTATATGATAGATGCCAGTGGCTTTGATGGGAAAGATCCTTATGAAGTATATAAAGTATTAAAGAAAGAACTGAAACAATATTCTAAATTTTTGTCAAACAAGCATATGGTAATAGCTTTAAATAAAATGGATATTGATACAGCTTCGGATAATGTTAAACAATTTAAGAAAAAAGTTAAGAGCAAAAACATATATACAATATCAAATATGACAAAAGAAGGAATTGATAAATTAATATTTGATGTTATAAAATTACTTGATTTGCCTATAGATGAAGAAGAAATAGCATCAATCCCTGTAAAAAAATATATATATGAACCGGATTTTGTTATAAATATAGATGAAGACGGTGTTTTTATTGTTAGCGGTAAAAAAGTTGAAATTTTAGTGGAAATGACAAAATTTAATGAAGAAGAAGCTTTAAGAAGATTTCAAAACATACTAAAAAAAATGGGCGTTGATGTTGCTCTTGAAAAAAAGGGTTGCAAAGTTGGAGATACTGTTCGAATTGGCAAATTTAAATTTGATTTTGCTAAATAATAAAATTATAAATTCAAAATAATAACTTCTTAGATATTTCATAAAATTTTTACATTTTTTCTACCAATTCTTTCATATAATTTGTATAATAACGAAATATAAAATTAAAAGTCTAAAAAATAGATAAAGTTGTTGACAAAAATTCAAAATATCTTATACTTCTTGTGAGTATATTATGATAAAAAAGATTATAAATTCTAACAACAATATTGTTGGTACAGGAGCTTTGTCAAAAGTTCTATGTGCTTTTGTTGTGCTTTTTATTTGTTTTAATAGTATTGGTTCATCTTTCATATTAAATTATGATAAATCAGATTTAGTAGAAATTTCATCTATTCAAAAAGATGTTTTTTCTGCTATTTTTTTTATTTCCGGGACTATTGAAAAAATTAATGAATCGTTATCTGATAAATTAGGTTTAAAATCAACATCAACAACAGAAAAAGACCAAAAAAATCCACAACCTGTTGCAAAAGCTTCAAGTGATATAATCATTGTTGAAAGTCAGTCTCAAAATATTAAAGTTTTAAAAAATTTATCTAGTTATGTAAAAGATTTTCAGATATATGGTATATTATACAGTCCTTTTTATTTGCTTTCTGAAAATCGTATATTATATAGAGAAATAAACTTTTACTTTATAGTAATGATATTGTTTTTTGCTTCAGCAAAAAAAATATATGATAATTTAAATAAAATTAATAGAATTATGTATAAAAACCCACTTATTTTTTAAGTGGGTTTTTTCTTTTTAGGGAGATTAAATGATGATTAATAAAAAAATTATTAGACAAAGTCTAATTAAGTCTATTTCTATAATAACAACTTGTTCATTTTTATTTACTGGTGTTTTTTCTGAAATTGCCTATGCTTCAATTAATATTGAAAAAACAAATTTCAACAAAGAAGAATATAATCTTAACACTTTTATTCCTTCATCAATCGGCAGGATTACATCTGCAAAATATTATGACAGTGATGAAATAATAATAAATATACAGGATTTACACTGCCATCCTGAAACTCAGAAAAATATAGTAAAAATAATAGATCAGATAAATAAAAAGTATAATTTAAACGAAGTTTATCTTGAAGGTGCTGTCGGTAATGTCGATACATCTTTGCTTTCATCTCTTAAAAAGACCGAATTAGGTAATCAGATAATAGAATCTCTATTAAATCTCGGACGCTTAAGCGGAGCAGAATATTATTCCGTAGTGAAAGATAAAAATAAATTTATAGTTGGCATTGAAGATAACGGGATATATGAGGAAAATATACAGTTATTGAATCAGATTTTATCTGTATATCCGGATGTTTCAACTATATGCCGTCAGCTTGACAGTGAGATCAAAAATGTTAAAAAAGATTATTTTAACAAAGATATAAGAAGGCTGGAAAGATTAACATATAAATTTAAAAAAAATAAAATTGATGCAAAAACATATTACAGCGAATTGGAAAAAATTGCAAAGAAAGTTAACGAACCTTTGGATAAATATGGCAATGTTAAACTTTATGTCGAGCTTTTGAACAAAATGAAAGGCATAAATATAGAAAAAATTTCACAACAGTTTAAAACATATGTAACTGTTTTAAAATCACAAATTCCTTACAAACAGTATGCGGAATTATCGAATATGAGCAATAATTTTACCAGTATGGAAAATATTTCTTTTGAACTTTTAAGTTTGTCTAAAAAATACGGAATATGCGATAAATATAATTTAACGCAGTTAAACGGATACCTTGAATGTCTGGAATTTAATAAAAACATAAATCCCATAAATTTTGTAAAAGAAGAAAAAAACTTAATAAGCAATATTTATGTTAAACTTGGGAAAACTAAATATGAACAGGAAGTTGCTTTTTTAGCTGATTTCATACCGACTATCAAAGATTATTTTACCGCTAATATAACTACGGAAGATTATTACAGATTTAAAGAAAAATTCACAGAGTTTAGGAATATATGGAACTCTTATTTTCCCGATAATACGGCAAAAGAATTAGATAGATATGCTCAAATACTGTCAAAATATCATGAAAATAATTTAAAAAGAGATAAAATATTTGCAGATATATTGGCGTCGTCATCTGTTTCACGCGGAAGTATGCAAATAAAAGACAGAGATATAACTGATATTGTAAAAAATAAAAAAATAAAATTAATAATAACAGGCGGTTTCCACAGTAAAGGTCTTGAAAAAATATTTGATGAAAGAAAGATTTCTTATGTTGTGATTACTCCTAAAGTAACTCATGCTGATTCCAAATCAAACAATGTATATTTAGAAACAATACAGGAATATGTTGATATATTAAATGACAGTGTTAATGTAAGACCTATAGATGAAGAACCTTTGAATATAAGTTTTCCTAAAATACTGGCAAGCGCTTTTGTTGAATTAAATTCAAATACTTCGTTATCAAAAGAAGTGAAAATCCAATATATAAATGAAATTATAAAAGAAGTTTCACAGTCCAATTCTCCGAGAAGTATTTCTTTAGAAAAGTGCTCGATAGATTCTTTGTCTTCAACAGATGCAAAAATTTCTGTTACATATAAAGATAAGTCTAACAATGATATGGCAAGCACATATGAGTATTTACTGGACAATAGCGGAACTATCCAAACTTATGCTCAGGTTGATGTTTCCAAAACTCTTGATATGATCGGAAGATATTTCGGGAATATAAAATATGCTATGCCGTCAGTTATTTTAGAACCGTCAAATTCTGCAAGAAACAAAATAGGTAAAACAGTTATAGAATCCCTTAAATCTGTTTCAGGAGACAGTATTTCTTTTATGCCTGTACAGAAACTGCATATTACCGTAGCTTATGATTCCGGGTCAGCAATGTCGGAAACACAGATAGATGAAGCTGTAAATTCAAAAGATGTGACAAACACTATTTTTGCAGATACTGAAAAACTTGGTAATTTTTTAAATTCTTCTAAAGTCCCGTTGGAAGGCAAAATAAAATTAATGCCGGACGGAGCTGTTATTTTAGAGATAACAAATGAAGAACTTGTTTCCCAAATTCTTGGGTTACGGAATATTTTAAAAAAGACTGATAAGTATAGTTTCCCTAAAATAGTTCATATGACTTTGGGAAGAATTTCAGATAAAGGTTTGCTTGATTCAGGTAATGTCCAATCAAGACAACAACTTGCAGAGTTAGTATCAAAACTGAATGATAAAATATATGAAATAAATAAACAAAATGAATTATCAAAAACAAAGAGCAGTTTAACACTAAAAGGCGGATATATATCAGCAACAGGAGACCGTGATTATTTAGTTGTTAAAGCAAAACCTTCATCTCAAATATTGTCAATTCTTAATAATTTATTTATCAATACAAAATCAATTACATATAAGGTTTATACATGTTTTATAGCACCAATATGGGAAGAAACTGTGTTCAGATTTTTACCATTTATGGTAACAGGATTGTTCATAAGTAACACGGAATTAGTAATGCCTGTCTTATTTACATCAATATCAGGGGCATTGCTCTTTCCTTTAGTACATATGATTGTCGGTAAAAAAACATCAAATAGAGATAATAAAAATTTAAAATCATTATTTATTTCTTCTGCTATATTAACATCTTCATATTTAGCAATATCATTTATTTTTCCGGGTATGCCTTTGTTAGCACTTGCAACATCAACAGTGTTGCATTCAATATACAATGTTTTGGCATTGAGAGGAATAATAAAAACAAAAGTATTAAGTATTTTTGATAGTAAAGAAATAAATGATGTAGATAAAGAAATAAGTGATTTTACTTCTAGAGTAAGGCAGATTCTTACTAACTATGAAAACAAAGAAAGGGGCTATAATGTAGATAAAAATATAGTTAGCGATATAAATTCAATTTTATATTCTTTAGAAAAAGCAAATACTTTATCTAAAGATGAAAAATATAAGATTTTTTCAAAATCAGTAAATGATTTATTTGAATTTATTGTTTCATTAAACACTAATAAAAATGTATATTTTGATTTAAATTATTTATTAGAGCCAATATTAATATCTTCTGTATATGTAAAAAATGATACAGGCAATAATTTGTTTGATAAACTTATTGAATTTGAAATTTCTGAAGGTAAAAGAACAGGCTCTTCTAGGTTTAAAGAACAACTTATATATATGGTTGAATATTTTTATAGTATAAATAAACAATATTCATATGAAATTCTGAAAATATTATATGAAAATAATATACTTCCATTACCTTCTCCGTCAGGTTTTTCATCTGTTAATGAATGGGAAAAAGAAATTTCATCCATTATTTCAAAATCGAAACAATATGAGTATTCTTATATTAATATGGTAGAAATTTTCTATCCGATAAATAAAGAATATGCATATGCAATTTTAAGAGCGTTGTATAAAAATGGGTATTGTCAAAAAACACCGTTTGTCAGATTTTCGCACGGCTATCAATGGGAAAAAGAATTCAATTCAATTATATCTAGTGATAATACTTCTGATGAACCGTTATTAACATTTAAAAACATTAATGATAAAGAACTATTAGAAAAATACAATATTTCTTTCAATGATATTATAGCAAGGCTTCAATATATCAAAAAACTTTCTAAGTATGAAAAAACAGAAACAATACATAAACAATATGATGAAATTTTGGAAACATTAATATCTGCAAAAGATAATAGTAAAAATGAAAAATATAAAATTGTTGTTGAACAAATGAACATTTTGTCAAATTTACTGCTTTCAGATGTTACTAAAAACAGATCGTTAGCTATGGAAATGTTGGAGACATTAGCTCCTGTTTGGTTGTATATTAAGTATGCAGATTCAGAAGATACACTACTGAATAATGTTATCAATTTATTGTTGTTGGATGAAGTAAAAAATTATAAATCTGGATTTTCTTCAAATGAAAGGGTTTCATATGATTTTAAAGCAAAATTTTACAGAATATTTGAACAAATTTATCCTATAGATAAACAATTTGCTTTAGCTGTTTTAAATAAATTCCATAGTATAGAACCTTTTGCAAAATATGAAGCTTGGATGCCTGATGATATTGGTGATGCATATCAAAATACGCCTAGTGAAATTTCAGATGCAATAAAAAAATATGAGGATTTAGAACTTTTCTATGAAGCTGTTGGTATTGAATGGGATGATGTAAATCAAAAATCATTGATTTATGATAAATATTTTCATACATATGATTATATGAAAATTTTGGAGATGTTACCAAAAAATCTTATAGAACAATTAAAATTTCTACCGAATAAACCTGTGTATTTTAGATATAAAAAGTCTAAATATAATAGTGACAATACTAAATCAAAAAAAACAACAAATCGGTTTACATTTTTTAATGAAATCTTGGAAAATAATTCATTAGCTTTGGAAGAATTAAATACTACTGATGCAAGATCAATGTATGCAGCAATTGTTTTTTTGGAAAAAATGATAGATGGGCTTAAGCAAATTGATCAACAACACGGAGAAGCTGCTCAAAAAGCGTTAGATAACATAAAAAAGTTATTTAATGAAAATGAGATGACACCTGAATTTGTAAAGGAACAAAAAAATTTAACTTCGTGGACAGTTTTAGGTATAAAAAATATAAAAAGTTTACATACCTTAATAAATGCTGTTCATCAAACAGCTATAGCTGATTTTACTAATATTAGAGAAGGCATAAAAGGTATTGATAAATCAAAATTAGTAACAATAGAGCCGGGCAAAATGCAAATTCCTGTTTATGACTTTTCTGATTATAAAATGAGACCGGAAGTATTGGATTTCTTATCAAAATTATCTGAATATCATTTTGGTTATGCCGATAATAAAATTATGATGAAAGATGGTAAATTAATATGGAGTAAAAAATTAGGCGTTCATAGTGTAGATGTTCTAATTAATTTTGATGACATTAATGAAGGAATAAGAGTAAGTTACTATGATTCCAGCAGAGGAGATGGTGCTGCCAGAAGAGTATCTCTATTAGCAGGAGTATTATCTGCTATTGGTTTTGAAATTACAAATTTTGATAACATTGTTGATACTTATGTTCTAGACAAAGATATTGATGGCGTTTGTGGTCTTAAAGCAGTATTCAGAGTTGAAAATAATTTAAATGTTGGACAAGATTTTGCAGAAGTATTTTATAAAGTATATAGACTTATGAGTAGTACAAAAAATCTTGATTTTGCTCTCGAAGGGAAAATAGACGATGACGATGATAAAGGACACTACTATGGGCAATATTCAGTTCCAAAATTTACATTAGATGATTTTAAAAAACTTAAAGGTAATTTAGATGCCATAAGTAAACATATTAATGATTCTTTTCTTAATGAATATTTATTAACATTAAATAATCAAACAATCATAAAACAGAAAGAAATGGATGGGTTGGAATCAGTTTATGATTATTTTGAAATAAGTAAAGATAAAAGAAATATAGAAACAATTACAAGAATGTTTGTTGAAGGTAAAATCATAGTTAATGAAGACACAAAAAATATTGAACTAAATAAAAAATATGTTCCAATGCAGCAAATTGTATCAGCAATAAAAGAAGATCAGAATGAGACATTAAGACAAGCTCAATTGATTAATTTAATAGATTACAGTAATTTAAATTTTGTATCTGATGGATATATCGGCAAAATGATAGCAGTAAGCGGAATTTTGAGATTACAAAATGGATGGCTTTCTATAAAAGGTGTTGTTGATAATGAAAGAAGAAGAATGAAATGTGCATATATTGAATATGTAGATTTTGAAGGTAATAGGAGAATGTTGAAGTATAATGAATTAATAGAACTCTTGAATGCAGAAGGGTATTCTGTAAAACAACAAAAAGAGAGAAGTTCTTCAGAAAAAAGAGAAACAATAAATGCTTTAAAACAAAAAATTTCAAATAAAAAACAAGCAGTAGATATAATAGGGAGAGGCGTTTCAAGCGGGCAAGGCGGATATGTTTCAGGCATAGTTACATATAATAACGAAAATATTAATAAAGACAGTATATTGGTCATTTCATATACAACACCTGATGATATAGAACAAATAGAAAGAGTTAAAGGCTTAATAACAACGAGCGGCGGTATGTTGAGTCATGCCAATATTACAGCCAGAGAACAAAAGAAAACTGCTTTAATTGCAAATGGTCAATGGGAAGGAAATTCTCTTCAATGCAGATATTATACAACACAAGGGAATATATTAGAACAAAAAGGTTTTCAAACACAGGAAATACAAGAACATCAAATCATATTAAAAGAAGGAGACAGAGTTCTTATTAACGGTGAAACAGGTAATATATTATTATTCAATGATATAACAAGAGAAGATTTAAATAGTTTACAAAATGAAATAGACAAAAATAACACTTCATGGGTTAAAGAATTTTTAACTAAACATAAAAATGATAAAAATATAGGAACAATAGTTGAATATGTATATTTACAATCTATTAATAATGAACAATTAAAAAAAATATTAGAAATGCTTTTATCATGGGAAGAAACTGATTTTGTCAAAGCGAAGATAAAAGAACTAAATGATGAATACATCAAAGATAAACTTAATAAAATAAATGATGTCTTGGCGAATACTAAAAATATAGATAATCCAAATATTGCATATGCGATAATTTTTAGAGTAGAACAACAAATAAATTCAATAAAATCTTTAGCTAAAATTGAAGATATAGAAGAATTGACAAAATATATAAAAGTATTGAAAGCAGATGTGTCGAAAAAATTAATGAAATTTATTGCATCTTTTAAATCAAGGTTGTCATATTTATTAAATAAAGAATCATGGACAGAAGAAGAAAAAGAAGAAGCTGTTAGTTTAGCAGAAATGGCAAAGGTATGGAAGTATTTTTATCAATATCCGGGTATTGAGACAATGGTTTCTAAGTTGGAAGCAAAGACAATTCAATCTGTTGATACAAATATAAGTGTAGAAAATGAAATTAAAGGTTTTGAAAATATTAAATCCGGCGATATTTTAAAATATGGTTCAAAAACTACAGAATTAGCAAAAATAACAAAATTAATTAATAGTATGAATATTGATGAAGTAAAAGTTCCTTATGGAATAGGACTTAGTAAAAATGTTCTGACAATATTCTTTGAGCAAGCCGGCAAAGGGGAACAATATAAGAAAACAATAAGATTATTTGAACAAGCTATTATTGAAGGTAATAAAGAAGATGCTCAGTCATTAGGTAAAAATATAGTTAATGAAATTAAGAAAAATGACAGTGAACAATTAAAAAATTATATTTCTTCTCTTATTAATAACAGTAAAATGTATGCAGTAAGGTCTTCCGGAGTTGGAGAAGATGGAGCGACATATGCTTTTGCAGGTATGGGTGAAACAAGTTTGAATGTAGATTCAAATGATGTCTATCAGCATATAAAGACATCTTGGGAATCTTTCTTTTCATACAGAAGTATAGACTATATGTTACAAAGTAAACAAATTGTAATGCCGGCAGTATTAGTACAAGAGATGGTTGTGGATGTTTCTAAAGCTGGAGTTATATTCACAAGAGAAGAAAATGGGGATTTAACGGAAGAAGTTGTTTGGGGATTAGGAGAAGGTTTAGTATCAGGAAGAATAAATCCTGACCATATATCTATCAGTTTGAAAGATAAAAAAATAGATTATATTAGAGCTCTTGATAATATGAAAAAAGTAGTTAGTGTAAAAGGCGGCGGAACTGTACAAGTCAAATTAACAAGGGATGAAAAAATAGAAAGAGTGATAGATGAAAGTATGATAAGAAAGTTATCTGAGATTGCTCTTGAATTAGAAAAAAGCGTAGGTTATCCGATTGATATAGAATTTGCAATAGATCAAAATAATCAAATATATATATTGCAAAGAAGACCTATTACAACTTTGGCAATAAATGAAACATTTGCAGGAACAATAGAGAACAAACAAGATATTGATCAAGCAATAATTGATAAATTAATTTCAGATTTAAATGGAATAAGCAGAGATAATAATCTTGCAATAATTCTTGATGTAAAAGAAACTTTGAAAAATTTGTCGGCAGATATTATTGAAAGATATGAAATAATTACAGAACAAATTAACAGGTTGTTTGATATTATAAAATCTGATTCAAGAACATATAAAAGTTATTTGGTAAAATATATACTTCCATTTATTCCATTTATAAATTTAAGAGGAACAGGTAAATCACTTATAAATGCTTTGTTAGATTTATTTCCTGTTGATAATAAAAGCGATTATTATGATGCTATCAAGTTATCAGGCGATATGATAAAACAAACATATCCGTTAAGCATTGAAAAAACAATAGAAATAATTAAATTTTTAAATCAAAAAGATGTTATAAGTTATCGTGAAATG
>Ga0265294_10005916_pt1 | contig 14816 bp, 8 predicted proteins | sample MunlanPumphouse3_FD_192504 | JGI IMG/M metagenome (GOLD analysis project Ga0265294, IMG submission 192504) | Groundwater microbial communities from a municipal landfill in Southern Ontario, Canada - Pumphouse #3 | ecosystem: Environmental > Aquatic > Deep subsurface > Groundwater | place... | reverse complement strand
CACCAACGGCACGGCATACGCCGCGCCCACAATCATAAAGACCGCCGCAGCCGCGAGGACTGCTCTGTTTGTCATGCATTTCATATGCGTTACCTTTCTTTAAGTATGTCTTCACATACAGTGTTAAAAAAACACCGAATTACATTTATGGTACATGATATGCGGGGGGGGGGTAATAGTCAAGCGCCTTCTTGAGTTATTTGTTTTATCCCGAATGGAGTGAAAGAAAATGGTGTAACGTCGATGTATGGAAAGTAGCCTAGCGCAGCATAGCCGCAACCATTTTTTATCTCTCACAGAGGCACAGAGGTCTCAGAGTTGCGAAGAGTTCAGAGGAATATACTGCTACTACTCTCTGTACTACTCTGTGCCTCTGTGAGAGATAAAAAACACATGGGGAACACCTTGAACCATTTGAAGTTATAGGCAAGCCGACCGCGCAGCGACACTGCGCTTTTAAAGCATTCAACCCGCTTTGCACCTGTCTACAACAAAGCGCACACCCGCACCTAAACAGCTCAACCAATCGCCTTTTAAATTAGTTTAGGGTGTTAAATGAGTCTGATTTCACGTAAAATACCTCTTTTCTGACGGCATAAAAATTGCTATTAAATAGTATTGCTAAAAAATACCGGATTGTGCGCATTATGATACTCAACAAGATCTTCAAATTTTTTAAAGCCGAATTCTTACTGTTACCGTTTATCTTTCCGGTTGTGGCACACGCTGCTGGCGAAACCTTGATCACGAGGCTTGAGCTGGAGCACTCCAGCGAACTGGCTGCGATGAACCTCATCCCGCAAAAAGGGGCGCTTCAAATTCGAGTTGTCAACCCGGAAAACAAAACAGGCTTTGATCTGAGCTTCACAACCGGCGAGTCCATCTGCGCACTCGCCCCTAAACGGTTTTTTCCAGAGGAGCGGGAACGGCTGATCACCACTTACCCAGCACCGGAGATTGGCACCAACCTCTGCTGGTTCACCTTCAAGCGTACGGAGCGTTCATGGAGCGCGTTCATCAATGATCACCCCGTTCTCAGAATGCCGGAGCTGTGGAACGGTCAAGTGCAGCTCCAGCACTCGCCAACTCTCTCCCCCGCCGACGATGATATCGACGACTACACCCAGCGCCTCGGCAGCTTTACATTCGAAGATGACTTTTTGGTCCCTGCCGGCTCGGCCTTCCCGCCTGCCTGGGAGATCATCGCCGGCAATTGGACGTTACATTCCGTGACCGGAACAGTCACCGGCACTGGCGGCGGACACACTCTGGCCCGCCAGCCTAAGCCGGAGAAAAGCCCCAACTTCTACACGCTCGAAGGAGGTGGCACGAACGCCATTGTGCTCGCAGGCGAGCCCTTCTACACCCACTACACCATGCGCGCCTCGATTCAACACAACAACGGCACTAACGGCATCGTCTTCCTGGCAGCGGAAAAAGGCGGCTGGATGGCCTTCACAACACGCACCGACAGGAAGAGCGGACGACTGACGCTGGATTTGTGGCAGCAGTCAGGCGACCCAGCGGCCCCCCCCCATTACATTGAATCCGTTCAGACTGAGCTGCCTGTTGGTCAGTGGCTCTTGTTGGAGATTAAACTGTTCGATCAATATGTGATCTGCCTGGCTGATCACATCCCAGTCATCCGCCATAGGATGGATCTGCCACCGGGCGGTCGTTTCGGGCTGTACGCCAACATGCCTGCAGGCGAGGTCACCCGTTTTGATGATGTCTCCGCCGCCAACCATGAGGATCTCCTGATTACAACCCCCTTTGAGATCGACTTTCTGACCCATCCCTCCTCACCAACAATCCAATCACTTGTACGCGACACTACCTGCTGGGCTTACTTTCCTCCCGCCCAAGGCACTAACATCTGGCGCTACGGTACAGCCGGTTCAGTTCCCCTGCGCCAGGCAACACTGGTGGTGGCCACCTCGGACGAATTCACCGCCGGTCTAACCTGCGGCGCGGGAGCCGGCGAGCGCCCTTACTACCGCTTCAGTTGCGCACAATCCCTCTCCAACCGCACCTACGCCTTGGAGTATGTAACTGCAACCAACACAGCCATACTTGACGCGTTCACCACCGCTTTCACCAGCAACCGCGTTCATCTAGTGCTGGATGCCCTGCGCCCTCATGAATTGAAAGCATACGCTGACAATAAACTGGTCTGCTTCGCCCGCCCGGCAGAGCAGCCTGGTGGCATTCAGGGCGTTTTCGCTGTCAACCCCGACGACTTTTTCTTCACCGCGCCCGAGGTTTCCTCTATTGACTCGACGCTGGTTGAGCGTTTTGAAAAAAATCCGATCTATGTCAATGATCCCTTTATGCGCCACTGGGCCTCTCCTGAGGGGCAGTGGGTCATCTTTGAAGATGGCACAACCTGGTTTAAAGGCGATATCACCGGAGCAGTCAAGGTACGTATGCCGGTTATCAACAACGCGGTGCTGCACCTCGGCGTGCCTGAGGGATCGTCCAACGGGCTCTGCCGAGTATCGATCAACAACGACATCATCTCCCTGCACACCGAAGCTGCGGGCACACAGGCTGTATTTACTGTCAAGGCCGAGGAGATCCCCGAGGTGCCCTATGAAAAGACCAAGATCAAACTCTTCACCGTCGGCGTGGATGACCACATCGTGTGGCTGGGCTGCGATAAGACCCTGATTGCGAAAACCCACCTGCCCGCGCCGTTAAAAGGGCGCCGCATACGCATGGAGGGCATGGAACTCACCAGCCTAGCACACACGTTTGTCAATCGCGACAATGTCTTCGACACCCTATTCACTGAATCGCTCTACAACTGGAGCATCAACGGCGGATGTTGGGAGGTCGTCAACCGCTTCTTCTGCGAACCAACCTGGTCGCATATGAACGGCGAAAGCTCTGACAGCTTAGCCGCGCTCTGGTCCAAGTATATTTTCGCAGGCGATTTCTCCATTGAATTCTATGCTGGCATGCGTATGGGCTGGTACAACCGTCCAGGCGACCTCAATCTGACAGTGATGAGCAGATCCAACCAGACTGGCAGCGGCTACACCGCCATTGCCACTGGCTGGGACCCAGATCACTCACAGCTCTACTCGCGCCTGCTGCGTGATGGCGTGCAGATGGATATCACTACAAAATATCTCGTGCCGCGCACCCGCGAAGGGCTGGCACGGAAAGGCTACCAACCGCTGGTCGCCAAAGGACGCGACATTCACGGTGCCTGGTATGGAATACAGTTGCGGCGGATTGGCAACAACCTGCAGTATATCTATGATAATGAGGAGGTCTTCAATGTAATTGACGACAATCCGTTGCAGGATGGATCACTCGGCATCTGGACCTACTGCAACTCGATGATGGTCGCGCGAATTAAGATCGCCGCAGAGTCAATCCAACCGCGCCCTTTTAAGTTCCACTCTATTCCAGCGGGCGCGCCCACCGCTGAGCCGCCTCCAGCCATCGTCGACTCTGGCATCCTTGTCAACAACCGAGTGGTACAACCGCTCACGCCCGACCACTGGGAGCCTTTCGATACTGTCAGCCACCCAGTGGTCAATTTCAAAAAAACGCAAGAAGGAAAGCCGGAGATGTTCGTGACCTCGCTGCTCGGGGCAGGCTCATTTCTGGTTAAATGCAATCTTCCGCCAGCCATGCCGGATAAAATGCTGGGCTGGCGTTTTGAGATGGCACGGCATCCGGAGGCGCGGGTCAACTTCGAATTCACCACTCTGACTGAAAATCCCAAGAAAGAGAAAAAGCCTAAACAAGGCTGGACTTACATTCTCTGTGGCACCACTGAGAGGCGGGGTCCCCGTAAAATCGCCGGACAGAGTAAAGAGATTCCACCCTCCGATAAGGAGGCAAAAAACTTGATCTGGACCCCTGTGGAACTATGGATCCCTTCAGAGGTTATCCGGGAAAACCTGGCGGTTCAAATCGAAGGGTTTGGCAACCTGCAGCCCAGCGAACTTCAAGAGGGATTAGGAGGCAACCCGCCACACGCCTGGTACGCGATCCGCAGATTCCGTGAGATTCATCGCGGCGTCCCCGAACTCAGCGGCCCTCCAGAGCAGCGCAATGCTATTGCAGAGCTGGCCAAGGTGGTCCACTCACTGCCGCCTGGAGAGCTGCAGATGGTTCAACTTCCTGCCGCGCTTGACCCTGCGGAGCCAGTGATTGAGTGGGCTGTTCCAGAGATGGCCAACTTCGGTCTGCTGGCACAGGAAGACAGCGCCATCCCTGGCTCGATTCTTATCACCCCCACCCACCCGTGGCCCTCCCCTTTACTACCTCCCAAACAAATTAAGACCGATGCTGTGACCGCCCCCTTTGAAACCGAAGGCAACAACATCCGCGTCCTGATTCCGCTAGAACTGCTCAAGCCCAAACACATGACGCTCACCGTTGAGCTCTCTGACGGACGCTACTTCCGGCAAGTCGTGCCCATGCGCATGAATGAGACCGCCAACTTCCCCCCCATTCTGCTCTCACTAGAGATGCCCGAGGGCGGCATCAAAACCTTTGAGGAGCGTCCGCAGGATCCAGCACTTCATAAAAGCAGGGCGGCCATATCCTTTGACCACTCTGATCCAATCCGAGGCGGAACGCTCAAAATCTCCAATGAGGGCCAAACCTACCGCCTGCACGGATTTCTGACCAAAAGAATTGACCTTGCAGCCACGCCGCTTGTTCAGTTTAAATACAAGGGTGACCCCATGAGCAAAACATCACTCAGCTATGGGTCGGAGGGCTTCACCTTCTCGGAGGTCTTTAACACCCGTATCCGCTATAGCGGGCAGACCCCGGCTGTTATGGATGACAGTTGGCACACATGGATGGGGTTACCCTTCGACGCGCTGGGAAATCTTCCACTGACATCACGCACCACTATCAAACCCAGCTATATGCTCTTCGCCTCACGCTCCTCCGTGGATCAGAGCGGACTCCACAGCTATCTGCAAATTGATGACATTGCCTCCGGCCCAGCGGTCGGACCACAACGCCCCTTTGCATTCAAGGCCGATTACATTGATCAGGATGGTGTAGCCGAGGTTCAGTACGCATTGCTCATTGGCAACAAACCCTACGATTCAAGGGGAGCTGCGGAGCTGCAATCCATCAAGTGGATCGCATGTCAAAACAGCACAGTAGTTGAACCAGAGACCAAGGAACTACCTGATGGCATTCACCACCTGCTGGTGCGGGCCAAAGATAACCGCGGCGCATGGTCGGAGCCCTCTGACCTTCCATTTATTCTTGACCGGACGTCACCGGTTGTTTCGCACTCCATCAACGCGGTGGATATTTATAACGGCAGCTCCCTGGATATCAGCATCTCGGATCCCGTGGCTCCGCCGGTGATCAACGACTTGGTCTTCATTTGCAATGGCACTGAGTTGGATATCTCGCAGGATCACGGTTTCTGCAATATCACCCACGGAAAGGTTCATATTCAACTAGACTGGATTTGGTCACTGCGTAAAATTTTAATCGGCGTGGCCGACGGAACCGAGCTGCCGCTCACCATTACGGGTATCACCGACGCTGCTGGCAACCGATGCGAGCCCTATGTCATCAAGATACCAATCGACAAATCCTCCGATAAACGACCGCCAACGATCATACCGCAGGAGAAGCCTGCTAACACCTTTGTTTTTGAACCCTCTGTCACAGGCACCCCCTCTTCCATGACCGCTCCGCATGCGAAAATTGAGAGTGTGGTAACACTGGAAGGGCGTGTGATGCAGATCAGCAGTGCGGATACAGGCAAAAACAACCCCGCTCTGAAACTAAGTTTTGACCCGCCCTGGGATCCGGAGACCCACCCGTTCATGGCGCTCTCTTTCCGCTCTGTCAACAGCCCGAAGCCAAAACGCCCCTTCAAAATCTTCTTCGGCGAAGGCAATCGCCGCAAAAAAGGGGATAGAGAGACTAACTTGCTCGACCTGCTGGAGCCGGAGTCGCAGAAGTACATAACCGGCCAGATTTCGTCTGACACCAATGTCTGGAATGATGTAATTATCAACATTCGTGATTTCCTGCGCGCTGGAACTGACAATAACAAAGCCGCTCCCCTCGCATCTGTGACGATTTCCATTTGCGCGAAGACTGCGGGTTCTGTCTCGCAACTGCGCTCACTCTGGATCATGGCGCCTTGGACAGCCAAGAACACATTGACCTACACAGTCTATGACCTGAACGGCGTCACTGAACGCCATTGGCAGGGAGGCTATGTAGAAAACAGTTTCGCGCCCATTGATATCAAGCCGCACACCCCTGATGACAACTGGATGCGCATCCGCTTTGGCGATGCGGTCGGCAACAAAACCGAGCTGCAAATGATACCTCTGCCGCCCGCGTTGTCAGAGGGTAGTTAGCCGGTTATTGAGAAATTCTTAAGAGGTATTGAGTTGAAAGCGGTAATGAAGTAGTGTAAGCATCCTGCTTGCAAAAGTCAAAAGTTAGCCACGCAACGCGCTGCGAAAAAACGATGGGGTAACTCGAGGTTAAGCTGCGCTTTCGGTTGACGATAGCGGCAACGATGCTGGTGGACGGTTTCACGCATGATCCCAATCGTCCACCAACATCGCTTGCCACGCCGAACGACTGGAAGGCGGGTCGCACAGCATCGTCGGCCAACATCGGGTGTAGTAGCCGCTCTATGAGCGGCATGTGTCGCTCATAGAGCGACTACTACACTAGAGTTAGACGATTTCACAAACAGACAACTTTTGGGAAAGAACAATCAATTGTTCTTTCTAGTCGCCTAAGCGACTAACACGCCCTGCCGGGCGGATACAAAAAACAGGAGACCAAATAATATGACCCGCGTTCTGATTCCACAACTGGATGCAAACCTGATTGATGTGACCATCACGGGCTGGAAAAACTCTGTTGGCGACTCTGTCGTTGCCAACGAAACCATTGCCGAACTGACAACTGACAAAGCGGTTTACGAACTCGAAGCGCCTGCCAGCGGAACGCTGCTGGCCATCTTCGCTGAGACCAAGAGCGTGGTGCCCACTGGATACATCATTGCTCTGATCGGAACACAAGGCGAAGAAGACACTAAGGCGGTGAGCGACAACCAGCGCTGTATGGCCGCTTACATAGGAGAGGCGCAGGGCACCCACACTAGTGACATCAGGGAAGAGCGTAAAGAGCGCGTGCGGGCAACCCCAAAGGCACGCCGACTGGCTAAAAAAAACGGTCTGACGCTGGAGGAAATACAGCAAAAAACCAATGTGGAGGTGGTTGATGAAGCCGCCATCAATAAATTTTTGGAGTTATCAACATGAAAACAGCACTTGTCACCGGCGGTGCCCGCGGTATCGGGCGCGCCATTGCCCTCGCTCTCGCGAAGGATGGCTTCAACCTTGCCATCCACTACCGCAGCTCACAACAGGAGGCCCAGCAAACCGTTGATGAGATCATCGCGGCTGGCGGCGCCGCGGCTACCTTCCAAGCTGACCTTAACGATCCAGATCAGATCACTGCGCTGATGGAAGAGGTGACGGAACGCTGTAGCGCTGTTCACACCTTTGTCTGCAACGCTGGCATCATGCACAGTCAGCTGCTCTCATTCACCAAGTTTGAGAATTGGCGCAGTGTCATGAGCGCCAACCTGGATGCCGCCTTTCTGCTCACCAAGGCGCTCTCGCGGCCCATGGCCCGGCAGCGGAGCGGGCGCATCATCTATATCTCATCCGATGCCGCCCTGATGGGCGATCTGATGCGTTGCGCCTACAGCGCCTCCAAAGCCGGCCTGCTGGGACTGGCCCGCACAGCCGCGCGTGAGCTAGCCGCCTCCGGCATCACGGTCAACTCCATCACACCGGGTATTATTGAAACCGAAATGACCGCCGAAACTCCCGCCACACGCAGAGACAAACAGATCGCCGCCATCCCCATGGGCCGGTTTGGAAAACCGGAAGAGGTGGCGGGCATTGTGCGTTTTTTGGCCTCAGAGGATGCCGCCTGGATCACAGGTCAAACCATATCGGTTGACGGCGGCCTCTGCATGCGCTAAAGCAGCTTGCGAAGCACTGTAGCCGCGGGCCATGACCGCGGTTGGCGCGTTTATGGCTAATCGCCAAACGTCTCGGCTCGCGAAGCACAGCACTTTCGCTTTGTCGGCGCATTCACGACCAGCCGCCCTGCAGCTTCGACTTGTTAATCGCGAGTGTGGCGCAAGTGAGCATGATCTTGCCGCTATCATGGGAATCGAGAGAGTCGAGGTTACACTAACACTTGTTCCTCCGGGCGACTCGTCACCCATCGCATATTCACCCAAGAGTATTTTATTCATCGCCAACTTTTCGGTCTTATAAACATCATTACTCAAGCCACCATTGGGTAGTGCATCAGACTGGTTAATAACAAACTGGATACGGATCACTCTCAGTAGCTGCCGTCCCTTTGCTGAGGTCGATCACCATGACCTGCGGCGGAGCATCCACAGACCACGCCGTCACCTTCGCCTTGGCGACTTGGGTAAAGTTCTCAGGCCAGTCCACACCCGCATTCCAAGTGATGGAGCGGCTTCCCACCTCAACCTTCTTACACACGTCGCCAGTCAAGCGCGTCACTGCGCTGTCTGGAAGTGCGACATCGCTGGTCTCAATCCCCAACGTCACAATCGCCGCCTCAACAGCCAGCTCGTATGTAATATCCACAATGCGCGAACCAGTTTGCTGCGTCATTACCACATCTGTCACCAACGGCACGGCATACGCCGCGCCCACGATCACAAAAACCGCCGCAGCCACAAGGACTGCTCTGTTTGTCATACGCTTCATTTGTGTAGCCTTTCTTTAAGTATGTCTTCACATACAGTGTTTAAAAAATAACGAATTACAATTTGTGGCACATGATATGCGCGGGAGCAACGTAAGTCCGATTTCCAATCGGACATATCCGGTTGGAAACCGGACCTACTGAAAGTCGGCTGCGCCTCCGGTTGACGATAGCGGCGACGATGATAATGGATGATTTACCACATGATCCCAATCGTCCACCAACATCGTCGCACAGCATCGTCGGCCGAAGCAGTAGGGTGCGGATCCGTGACCGCGCCCCATGAACGACCTTGCAATGCAAGCGCAAACTTTGTCGGAGTGGAATAAACGCGTTACGTTGTTTTTGAGGTGAAAAATCTTTGAGGTAAAAAATAAGCGTCCACCGCATAGCGGCGGACATATTGAAAGCAATACAGTATATCCGCCGCTATGCGGTGGATGATTGCGAAACAAGCCGCAATAAGGCCCGATAGACAACTTTTTGCAAAGAACAATTAATTATTTTTTGCGCCCCATAAGCGACTAAGCGTCCTGTAGGACGCTACTGACAGCAAGCTCACCAGTTAGAAGGGCAGATTTCGAAGTGCGCCTGGGGATGAATGCAGGCTGGGCACATCTCGATTGCGGTCACACCAGCATGGATATAGCCACAGTTGCGGCAGCGCCAGATGGTCAGTTTAGAATCACGCTTAAAGACAACACCATTCTCTATATTGGCGGCCAGAGCGCGATACCTCTCACCGTGGAACTTCTCAGCCACTGCGATGCTCTCCATGGCCTTGGCAATCACTCCAAAGCCCTCAGCCCGCGCGACCTTCGCAAAATCAGGGTACATGTGCTGCCACTCATACTCCTCGCCAGCAGCGGCGGCTTTGAGATTATCAATTGTCTCGCCGATCACGCCAGCTGGCAGCCCCACGTTAATCTCAACTTCGCCGCCCTCTAAAAATTTAAAAAGTCGCTTGGCATGCTCTTTTTCCTGCGCGGCGGTCTCTTCAAAAATCGCTGCAATCTGATTAAATCCGTCTTTCTTAGCCTTCGATGCCCAATATGTGTAACGATTACGAGCCGCCGACTCACCGGCGAAAGCGGTTAAAACATTCTTTTCCGTCTGGGTTCCCTTAACAGAAGCCATGATCTTACTCTCCTTTTAGGTGTTAAAAAATATTTATAATTTTAACACTGCGTAGCAATAAAAACAACACCAAGTTCTAAAGCAGCTTTCCGGCATTAAAGGCTATAATGATGTTAAAATAAATATTTTATTGCCTCCGGTAAATCCGAGGCTTGGATGTCAATATTTTTTAAAGTAGTTGTGCGCAAAAATGATAGTATTGTTTTGTCTTTGATAGCCAAACCTTGATCAGGAATACGGGACATTTCCTGAAAAGTTGAACAACCAATTAATATTATAAAAAGATACATAGTCAAAAAGTTTTTTTTCATAAGCATCCCAGCCATGAGACCAATGAATGCCATCCCGTGTTAGGTTTCCGTCAAAGTCATGAGAAGGATTTCTCGTAGCGCCCGCAAAGCTCGCAGAGGTGTACTGGTTGAGGTTGTTGGCAGTATAGGTATTGGTAACTGTAGACTGTCCGCTGTAAACTGTAGACTGTTTACGGTTTCCAATTGGATCGTTGCTATAGCTGTGGTTATCGTTGCCCATGATTGCACTTATGACTTCACCACGGATATTGTAATCAAAATCGTTAATGAGTGTCGCGCCGTTATAATAATCGGCTCGACGGGTGCGGCGGCCAAGCGGATCATTGATATAGTCAAAAGAGCTAACCAAGGAAGGCACGGAACCCACGGAATTGGTAACCACGGTGATTAGATTGCGCTTAGACTCATATGATTTTAGAACTTGGATTTGTGATTGCGGATTGGTTGATGAGGTGCTGATGTAGCCGGAAATTAAGTCTGTACCGGTCAAGTAGGCGTAGGTGAAAAGGTTTGTGCTCGCAGAGTGTGCGGATTCCACAGAATAAAACCTGCCGTACTCATCAAACACATAGACCAAGGTCATCGGAGACAAGGAACCTCCGCTCAGGACGTGCCCAGTATTGCGTCCGAGGGTGTCCTGCTTGCGGTCTATCATGTAGCCATCTTGATTTTCATAGTCGAGCTTTAAGCCATCATAATGGAAGGTGCTGGTTGAGGCTGAGCTTGATGCTGAAAGGATGCGGCCTAAACGGTCGTGGATTAAGGTGATGCCAGGCGTTGAATCGGAGTAATCTACATTTGTGAGCTGGCCGAGATTACCGTAAGCATAGGTTGTGGTTTTACCACGCGCCCAGGCGCGGGTATGGATTTTACCAGTTTCTGTATATGTGTATGATGTTCCGTTTCCATCAGCGTAGAGCTTGTTGGTAAGAAGCCCTGTTGTTTCATCGTAAATCCACCGGGTACTATCCAGTGCGGGAATGCTGCAATCACTTAGTGCTTCTCCTGATGACAGAAGAGTATTGAGGTTCACGTTTGCACATTCATTGCTTCTGGTTGTGGCCATTGCAATTATGTGGCCAGCGGTATCAAACTGACAATAAGAAGACTTCATCTTTTCATGAAAACCCGTTGCACGGATTAACAAACCTCCTTTCTGTTATTCATTTATTAAACGTTCTGTTATGCCAAAAAAAACGCCGTCACTGCGTAAAGCCATCTGTAAATGAAATCATCACTTAATTGCTGCTATCACACCTTGATGTCATGTTGGTAAAAACTGCCTTATTCGTCATTCTTGCCTGCACACGATTCTTTTGGACCTACGTAATTTACTGAACGAATATCCACATTTGATGGATGTTTTCATCATATACGATTGCCCATGGAATATCATTTGAAAATGCGTCTGGAAAATTTGTGGCGAAAAGCAGGTTGGTGCCTGTTTCAGGAGGACTTTTCATTCCATCAAACAAACGTAAATTTCCTCCATCACGCCAAAGACGATTTTGTCTATCCCAACATTTATCCATTGCAGAAAGGTCATATTGTTTCCAATAACTTGGATTAAATCGATAAAACCGATTAGTCTCATATTGAAACTCTGGTGGATTTTGTAGATGCACCCTCACCCAACTCCCCTGAATCCCCGCAAAAAGCCATTCCAATTCACTTGTTCTTTCTGTCCACGTAACACCAGTAATAGATCGTATTTTTTTTCTCATAACAGTCTTATTGAGAGCTTTAAGCGCACAGTAACCCCCAAAAGCACAAATTACAAGTGACACACATAGCGCCAATAATTTCTTGTTGTTCATAAATCCCGCCCCCACTTTTCAGTCTTGGATATCCATTCTGATTCGACATTGAATTTAACACCATGAAAATATAGGGAAAACAATCTTACCAAAGCTTCTCCATGCAACGACCTGCCGCCATTTCTGTCCCAATGAAATGAAAAATCGTCTTTAATTTTATAATGTCCTTTGAATGTACAGTTCTTAACTTCTCCTTTGTAGTACACATCGAAATGACCCAACGTGTCATTTCCCGTACCTCCACCTTGTGTTATAACTTCAAAGCGTCTATTGCTTTGTGTTTCGTTTATGACTTTATGGCCCATGAAGGCAGCTTTTTTTTCTGAATGAGACTTAAATTCTTCAGAATAAAACCATAATGAGTGATTTGTTTCTTTAATTTTGGAAACATCATTCTTTGTTAAGATCAAAGTTTTGGAACCATCGCCGTAAAAATAAAGAGCCAAAAAAGATGGAAGCCATGGATCACCGCCTTTGGTAAACCGGCCTCTCACTTCTGCTAAAAGCAATACCCAAATTTTTGAATATTGAGTTTGATTGACGATGTCCGCATATCTAACCAACCACGAATTCGGTAAGTTAAACTGGCCCAATATATCAAACTTATTTATGCCATCATTTTCGACGAACGCATAAAAATTTAGTCCACCCCATTCTTCAACCGGATCTCTAGAAAGCCATATACCAAGAATCGGGTCGTAGTAGCGATATCCGTAGTAATACAATCCGGTTTCGGGATCAAAATATTTAGTTGAGAACCGATGGGTGAAGTCATCAGCCATTGAAAAAGAATGAAAGGTTATTTCACCAAAGGCGGAATATTCGTAATGGGCTTTGACAGTGCCAGTGCTATCAATATATTCCGTCACATTTCCGTTTGCGTCACCAAGAGCGTAATAGGTGTTGGTGCTGGAAGAGGTTGTCTTTGTTTCCGCTAGCAAACCGCCGACACCACCGGCTCCTTGAAGGGTGCCGCTGAGGTCAAGACCCAAAGTGTAATAATTGATGTTGGTTGTGAAGGTGGTTTGATCAATGATGATTTCGGAAGCGATGTTCCATCCATCCCAGATGAAGCGGCGGGTTTCCAGTGCACTCCATGCACCCTGTAAATCATCATATGATGGAGGATAAGAGACGTAGCGACCTGCCATTATGCTTATGGTTTTTGAAACACGGCGGTTCATATAATCGTAGGTGTAGTCGATGCGGGTCGCTCCGTTGGTGGTGCCCCAATAGTCAGGAGCGGAGCTGATGAGGCGGTTTTCACCGTCCCAGCCGTGGGACCATTTCTGCCCGTCCCATGTGAGATTGCCGTCGGCATCGTGGATAGGTGATGCGGAGTTTCCACCAGTAATCGCGGTGTATTGATTGAGCTGGTTTGCAACATAGGTGTTGGTAACTGTAGACTGTCCACTGTAAACTGTAGACTGTTCACGGTTTCCAATTGGATCGTTGCTATAATTGTAATTATCGTCACCCATGATTGCACCTATGACTTCACTTCGGAGATTGTAAATGAAGCCGTTGATAATTGTCGAGCCGTTATAATAATCGGCTCGATGAGTCCGGCGGCCAAGCGGATCATTGATATAATCAAACGCTGAGATCGTAGTGGCGTTCCATGAGTTTGAAACGGCAGTTATTAAATTTCGTTCCGATTCATAATAGCGACTCCATTGAACGCCTGAATCCGACTCATGGCGTTTACAAGATCTGTTCCCTGTAGATATGTGTATGTGAATGTGTTGGTTTCTGAACCGATGATTGAAGTAATGGTGCTGAGGCGGTTAAAGCTGTCATAGCCATATATAATTTTTTTGACGGGATTTACAAGATCAACAGGATTATAGAGTTCGTAACCGATATTCCGCCCTAAAGAGTCCTGCTTACGTTTGACAATGTAGCCGTTCTGGGTTTCATAATCAAGGGTTAAACCATTATAATGGAAGGTGCTGGTTGATGCGGAACTGATGGCGGAGAGCACTCTTCCAAGGCGGTCATGGGCAAAAGTTACATCCGGCGTTGAATCGGAGTAATCTACATTTGTGAGCTGTCCGAGATTATTGTAAGTGTAGGTTGTGGTTTTGCCTCTCGCCCAGGCGCGGGTAGCGATTTTGCCGGTTTCTGTGTAAGTGTAAACGGTGCCGTTTCCATCTGCATATACTTTGTTTGTTAATAGTCCGGTGGTTTCATCGTAGTACCACCTCGTAATGTCGAGTGCGGGAATGTTGCAGCCGCTTAGAGTTTCTCCCTCCGCCAGCAGGGTGTTGAGGTTGACATTCGCATATTCGTTGCTTCTGGTTGTGGCCATCGCGATCATGCGGCCAACTGTATCAAACTGATATGCTACGGGATAGCTTGTGCCCCATGTGGCGATAGTTTGTCCATGCGGGTTGTAAACGGTATGACTGACCTGACCGAGGGCGTTACTAACCATTGTGCGCTGCCCGAGGTTATTATAGAAGTAACTCGTTCTGTTAGTAGAACTCTGCGTATAACTCACTTGCCCCAAATCGTTGTAGGCGGTGAATGTTGTGTTCGTGCGGCCATCGGTTACTGATATCTGCCGTGCGTATCCGTCGTATGTAAAGCTGTTGGTGATGGCTGTTAAACTAATGTGCTGTATCGGATAACCACTGACGAATTTCTGTATGCTGGCCTGTGCTGAGGTTGGAGTGTCAACCACCTGCCATGTGGTGGTATTATCGGCATCGGTGTAGATCGACGTTCGTGTAACATTTCCGAGCCAGTCTTCGGTTTC
>Ga0265294_10005915_pt1 | contig 14817 bp, 13 predicted proteins | sample MunlanPumphouse3_FD_192504 | JGI IMG/M metagenome (GOLD analysis project Ga0265294, IMG submission 192504) | Groundwater microbial communities from a municipal landfill in Southern Ontario, Canada - Pumphouse #3 | ecosystem: Environmental > Aquatic > Deep subsurface > Groundwater | place... | reverse complement strand
CTTGCCTTTCGGACGCTTTTCCCCTTGTCTGTCGGCATACGCCCTGTCCACGGTGATCATCCCGTTCCCGACCTGTCCTGCCGTCAATCCCCTGAGTTCCCCGCTGCGCATCCCGGTAAAAAGCGAAAGAAGCGCGGAAAGATATATCCTTTTGTTTGAAACGGTCTTCGCATAAGCAAAATACGCCTTCGTCTCATCGTCCGTCATGACGCCACGCATCCTGTGGCAAACTTTCAACGGAATGATTGACAAGGGGGTACGTAATGGGATTTTCCCACGCCGTTGCGCTTCCTTCAGCGCAAACAGAACGGCTTGCATTGCCATGTTCACCGTCCCTTTGCTCAGAGTGGATGTTTTCACCAGTGTGTATTGTAAATCCTCAAGGAACCCGATATCCACATCCTCCAGCATCATCGTACGGGGAACGATGGGCACCACATGTTTTGACAGAAGGTTGTGACGCGTCGCCATATAATCTTTCGACAGGGATTCCGAATCAAGTGTGATGCGTCGTTGGATGTAAGGACTTTTTCCCCAATCGTAAAACGTCTCAAGGTATTCCCCCACAGGTTCCGTCTCAGGTTTTTCACGAGTCTGCCGTTTTTCGAGGATACGTACACAAATCGCTTCGGCCTCCCGTCTGCTTTCGATCGCATCCTGCGTTTGGTCGCCAAGTTCTTTTCTCAGAACTTCGACGCTCTTTTTTGTCATGCGTTTGCCGGTTTGCGGATCCCTGAACATTACGTACCAAAAAACGCCTCTTCCCTGTTTCACCTGCGTCAACGTGAATGGTTTTCTTCGTCCCATACCAACCTCTAGAATTTGTGCAATTATGTGTTCAATATTACAGATAATATCGTACATTTTCAAAATGGAAAAATCAAGTATATCTATATATATAAAATAAAAATATTTATACATAACATCCTTATTATATACTTACTTGATAAAAGTAAGTATATACAACATTTTTGCTGTATGAATAATATAGGAATATATATTTAATTTTCATAAATACTGCAAAAATATACGATACTAAATAAACAATATATAAACGATTAATATGATTATTATCATAAATAAAAATTATTTTATATATAATAATACAATTAAACATATTCATACTATATTGATTGCATAAGAAATACTTGTATTATATATATGCATATATAAATTTTATAACTATTTTATCGTAAACGTTATTGATTTATTACCATAAATTTGATTAGTTGTAATTATATAAAGAATATATAAATGAAAATACTAATTAATTTATAATAATTATTTACTTTATAATTAATTAAATATATGATACTGTATACGCGTAGCAAAGCAAGGAGATCAAACAGAGAAGATCCAGGACCCTTGGTGGAAAACACTACAGCAGACAGCCGTGCTCAGGATGAGGAAAAACGCTCCGATGCGATCAAACACACCGAAGAACGTTTCGAATCGGATGAGTACGCTACGGGGTGTATGGACGGAAGCCCATGGAATCCCAGGAGGGACGGTTTTGTGTAGACCGAAACGCATAAAAAGAAATTTTGTTATCCAGAAGCAGACCGGTCCCAAGAGTGAGGTAGCTGGATGGCGTTGGATTTCCATCCGATATGAAAAAGGAACAACCGGATGTTCAGACGCAAAAGGGTGCTGGAGATGAAACGGTGTTTGAACTTCTGATCAATTTTTTTACGCCCGTGATCCTTCCAAGAATCACATTCTGTGCGTGAAATGCCGGGCTTTTCATTACATGTAATGACACATTAACATAATATGTAATTATGAAGAGTATTGTCTGATTGTTGCATAAGAAGGGAAACTGCTATACTGTGGGTTGAATAACTAGTAAATTCTTATCATTTCCTTCGTTTGCAGAAGTGATTTGAAGGTTTTGCTAATGCAAGGAGAACTAGTAAATGCCAAAGAACAAGTACAAAGACGTATACCCTTGGAAAGTGTTGGACCAATATCGCGGAACGGATTTCCAAGGGGAGTGGCCTACGATACCGGAGCTTTTTGATCTAAGCACGAAACGGTTCCCGCACAACGCATGTTTCACCTCGATCATTCCGGAAAAAGAGGAATATGATTATACGCAGGCACACGAACTTGCGACGGGAATCGGAAACTATCTGGTCAAACTTGGAGTCAGGAAAGGGGACAAGATCGCGGTTTCCGGAAAAAACAGTCCCCAATGGGCCATTGCGTATCTCGGGATCGCCTATAGCGGTGCCATCATCGTGCCTCTTGATTACGCGTTGCACGACGAGGAGATGGAACGCCTCATGATCTTTGCAGACGTTTCCTATCTTTTTATCGACAAGGATCGGATCGATGCCATAGACAAAGACGGAAAAGTCGGACTGAAAGGCAAATTCTCGTTGGAAAAAGGCGATCCCAACCATCCCTATGTGTTTGATTGTATGGAAAAAGAAGCGCTTCCCCGCACAAAGGCTACGGAAACGGACACGGCGGCGATCCTTTTTACCAGCGGGACGACGGGAACTCCAAAGGGCGTCATGCTGAGTCACAGGAATCTGGTTTCCGATACCTTCATCTGTACGTATTACATGCCGCTCTACGAATCCGATGTGTTCTACGCGATCCTGCCGATCCATCACGCCTACACGATGGTCGCGGTCTTCTTCGAGACATGGTCCGTCGGTGCCTCCTGTGTGTTCGGCAAACGCTTGATCGTAAGCATCATGCTCAAGGAACTCCATGAAGGACATGTGACGATGTTCCTCGGAGTTCCCATGTTGTTCAACAAAATGATTTCCTCTCTTCTGAACGGAATCAGGAAGAAGGGGATCGTCGTCTACGGTTTGGTAAGAATGATGATGGGATTCTCCGGGCTCGTGAAAAAGCTGTTTGGCGTGAACATCGGCAAGAAATTGTTCAGGGGATTGCTGGCTAAGCTTTCTTTGGACACCAACCGCATCTGTATCTGCGGGGCGGGGCCGCTTCCCGCTTCGACGTTCCGACATTTCAATCAGCTGGGGATCGATTTTGTCCAGGGATACGGACTCACCGAGGCAAGCCCCATCACCCATCTCAATCCTCCCTGGCATTATAAAGAAACATCAGTGGGTACGAAATTTCTTCAGGAAGAGGTAAAAATCGTCGACCCCGATGAGGACGGCAACGGATTGATCTACGTCAAGGGACCAAACACCATGCAGGGGTACTACCACAACGAGGAAGCGACGAAGGAAGTGCTTTCCGACGACGGATGGCTGAATACCGGCGATGTGGGGCATCAGGACGACGAGTATTATCTCTATCTGACGGGGCGGGCGAAGAACATCATCGTCACCGAAGGGGGGAAGAACGTCTTTCCCGAGGAGATCGAGGATCATTTCCAGTTGTTCGACGATATCGATACGATTTGCGTCGCGGGATATCTGCTGGACAAGGAGACGAAGAGCGAAGGCATCCGCGCCATCATCTATCCGAATCCGAACTATATCAAGGCGGCGAAGGAGGCCGCGCCCGATGCATGGGACAAGAATATCCAGAAACATATGGAGGATATCGTGGAGCAAGTCAACAGGGAATTGCAGGGTTACAAGAAGATCACACGCGTGAGCGTGACCTACGAGCCGCTTCCCATGACGTCTACGAAGAAAGTCAAACGCTTCCTTGTAAGCAAGATGTTCAAGAACTGAGTCAATACTGCAATTGCTTCAGCTCACGTCTGGTATCCCTTTCCATATCGCGGGCTTTGATCGTTTCCTTCTTGTCCCGGACGTTTTTGCCGCGGCAAAGGGCGATCTTCATCTTTACCAGATTGCCTTTAAGGTAGACTTCCAGCGGGACGAGCGTGAACCCCCGCTCGTCCACTTTCCGCCGCAGGTGTTTGATCTCCATTTTGTGGGCGAGCAAACGTCGGTTGCGCACGGGCTCGTGGTTGTTGATGTTTCCATGAGTGTACGGTTGGATGGTGAAGCCGACGAGCATCAAACCCCGCTCGTCGGCGGTGATGTAGCTGTCACCGAACGAGAATCTTCCTTCCCTGATCGATTTCACTTCGGTTCCCTGAAGGGAAACGCCGCACTCCAGTTCCTCGACGATCTCATAATTGAAATATGCCTTTTTGTTCTTTTGAAGGAACTTAAAGCTGTTTTTATCCGTTTTGCCCATTATTGTTCCGTCCATGCGATGCGTAGTCCGATCAAATCACCACACGCCTCTTGCGTGACGGCACCTATCGAATCAACCGTAATACCGTCGTTCTGGTAACTGCCGCCTTTGACGATGACATCATCGTTCAGGACCCATGCGTCTGCCAGAACGCAAATCCTTTCGTACCCGCACAACCGGGCAAGCGGAATATATCTGCTCCCCGTCAGCTCCCATACCCCTCCGAGCATCGCAGACGGAGTGGTGGCACCGTCATCATCCAGCGTCAGTGTACGCTGGTACTCCGTCACGCCCGCCGCGGCGAGGCTCCATTGGGCTTCGCTGGGAAGAAACACACGTTTCCCCGTCTTTGCGGAAAGCCACGCACAGAAAGCCTGCGCCGCTTTGTAACTGACGTTGTATACCGGTCTGCCGGTCGGAGAAAAACGCACTGTCGGGCTTAGTCCGGCAAGGTAATTCTGATCGACGAGTCCTTCTTTCTGCAATGCCGCAATGTTCGACTTCGCCCACGAAGGATTCTCTTCGATGAACTGCGCCCATTGCTGCTGGGTAACCGGCGTGGTTGCGATGGTGAACGCGCGAGTCGTCACGCGGATTCCCGCCGTGTTGGTGTCGGGATACGCGTCTTTGGAACCATCCCCCATGACAAACACCGTTTCGGGATACATAATCCCGTCCTGCGTGAAATTCTCCGCCTTCAGCGTCGTCCGCTTTCCCGTTACGGTGACAGGCTCTTTTCCCGTCCCAAAGCTCTGGCTTACCCCTTCGCCGAACAACGCTTTTGCTGCGTTGAGTTCCTGAGCGAACAGCACATCGTCCGTCACTACCTGCAGGGCATCCCGATACATTTCCTTGCCGCTGATGTACGCGCCGGCGAGTCCATAGATTTCGTCAGGCATTTCCAACGCCTTCATGTCCTTCGAAAGATTTGCGAACAGCGGAGGATAGACGGTCACACTGTTGTAGTCGGTGATGGCGCTGTAACGAACGATCTCATTCACGTCAAAACGGATAATCGCCCGTTTCTCTTCTTCTGTCAGCGATGCGGTGATCGGCAGTTCCAATTGTTTCGTACGATGCACCAACCAAGTGAAAAAGACGGGATGGTCGATGGATATCTTCTCATCGGTCACTACGACATCCGCTTTTCTCACCATAAGGGAATGTGTGCCGCTTTTGACGAAATACTGATAATCGGCGGAACCGAGATACGAACCGTCGAGATAGATGCCGCTGCCAGAAAGCGTTCCATGGAACGTAACGTATCGGCCTCCGTTCATGATTCCGGGAAGAAACCCTACCAAGAACAGAATGAGAACGATGGCGACGACATACAGGATAAGGAGGTAGAGTCCCGGTTGCATTCCCAAAAACGGCTTGAGACGGACGGGATCGACTTCCGGCAATTCGGCTGGATGCTTCATAGTGACTCTAAAGTACTTGTTGCCCCTATGCTTGTCAACTCCGCCTTGTTGTGCTACTTTCCGATGTATGAACAAGTTTCTCCTCTCCATCCAGAGCAAAACGGAAGCGTATCTCACCGTCCGCAAAGCCCGGAAAGCATATCAGATTGCCGTAAAAAAGCCACGTACGTTCGTAGGCGAACTCTTTTCCTGGTTGGATGCGTTGCTGTTCGCCATCGTTGTGGTGATTCTGATCAACCAGTACTTGTTCCAACTGTTCGTCATTCCGTCCCCATCCATGGTGCACACTCTGGAGATCGGCGACAGGGTGTTCGTCGGAAAAAACAGCTATGGGCTTGAGCTGTATTCGGCCGGGAAAAAGGTAGGGACGAAAAACAGGGTCGTCCATCGGGACAACATCATTACTTTCTACAATCCCGAATATCCGAACAAAGGGGTATTCTTCAATGTTCTGTCCCAGTTCATCTATAGCGGGACCTTTACGCTGGTGAACATCGACCGGAATGAAGACGGGTCGGTCGCAGAGAGACTGCTCGTCAAACGCGCGGTGGGTTTTCCTGAGGAGGTCGTCCGCTTCCATGAAGGGAACGTGAAAATCAGGAAAGCCGGTTCGACCGCGTTTGAAGACGAGATTTCCTTTCGTACGGAAAACGGTCTTTCCCGCGCTCCGTTCAGGTCCCTTGATGCAGGCCAGTACGACGGCATCGAGGCATGGGGGTCCTTGTACGCCTATCAGGAACTTGGGGTGAAAACGGTTCCCGCCTATCTGTCCAGCGCGTATTCGAACTTGACGAATACGCGGTATCCGGAAGACATGTATCAGTTTGAGGCTTCCCGCACCAGGACGAAGGCACTGTTCAACCCCACTGACTTTTCGGCACGTTCCGCCTCTCGGGCATACCAGGAGGGCATTTATGTCGGAAAAGGTCAGGTCCTTCCGTTGGGAGACAACCGAGACGATAGTCGTGACGGAAGATATTTCGGCCCGGTTTGGCAGAAAAACGTCAATGGGCGTGTGCTTTTCCGCTTCTGGCCCCTGTCCCGTATTTCCTATCTCGGCAATGCATGACGAGCCTGTACCTCCATTTGCCATTTTGTTCACGGTGGTGTGACTATTGCGCCTTTTACAGTGAGGAATATCCCACGTGGGAATCCTGGAGCCGGCCGTACGTACGAAGACTTTCCGGCGAGATACGCGAAGCGACGAAAACGTACGGACCGTTCGAAACGATTTTCCTGGGAGGGGGAAATCCGCTCTCCCTCCGGCCAGCCGATCTTTCCGAACTCCTTGTGTCGGCGGGCAATGCCAAAGAAGTGACCGTTGAGATGAATCCCGAGTCCCTCGATGACCGGTATGAACCTTTGTTCGCTTCCGGTCTCGTGACACGGGCAAGCATGGGGATCCAAAGTCTGGCTCCCACACTCCTTTCCGTTTTGGGACGCAACAGTGAGGTCGGTGCGAATATGCGGGGCATCCGTAGGTTGATGCAACTGAAGGAACGTTACCATATTCAAGTCAATTTCGACATGATCACCTGCGTTCCGACGGAAAGCATCCGCGACGCAAAGGATGACATCGACCGACTTCTCGACGTTTCCGATCCCGAACATCTTTCCGTGTACAGCCTCACGCTCGAAAAATGCACGCCGCTTGCGCGAAAGGTGAGGGAAGGACGGCTGAGGATGCCCGACGGACAGGAGCAGGCGAAAATGCTGTTTTCCGTGTGGGACCATCTTGCGTCGAAAGGATTCGAACATTACGAAGTGTCGAATTTTGCCAAAGCCGGGGCGTATTGCTTCCACAATCTCCGGTATTGGCATCTGGAACCCTATCTTGGATTGGGAAGTCACGCCGCCTCCCGCCTGTCGTCCCCTGACGGGCTTATGGAAATGCAGAACAGCCAGTCACTCGTAGCATTCGCGAAAGGAAAGGGAGGATCGGGATATCGGAGCAGGATTCTTACACGTAAGGAGGAAATGGAGGAATACCTGCTTACCAATCTCCGCACGAAATGGGGCGTCGGAAAGAATACGTTCCGCATCCGTTTCGGATGCTCGTTTGATGACGTGTTCGCTCCTGCGGTCGAAAGGATCCCCAGGCAATGGATACGGGACGGCAAGGACGCATTCGCCTTGACGGAAGAAGGAATGATGGTCCTTGATGATGTCGTTTTACGCCTTGCCATGCTGGTTTGACATGCCAGCCGAGTCTTGACCGGTTTTCCCTTCTTATGGTAGGGTACTTTCGTTGCGAGTGTATACTTTCACGAATTCTTACCATAGAAAGAGGTCCAAACATGTCCGGCCATAGCAAATGGTCTACCATCAAACACAAGAAGGGAATCGCTGATGCAAAGCGTGGTCAGAAGTTTACGAAGCTGATCAAAGAGATTTCCGTTGCGGCGAAGAGTGGGTCCGATCCGGATTCCAACTCCGCGCTCCGCACCGCCATCCTGAAAGCGCGTCTGGAGAACATGCCCAAAGACAACATCGAACGGGCGATTAAAAAAGGTTCCGGAGAGCTGGGAAACACCGAGTTTTATGAACTTACTTATGAAGGGTACGCACCTGGCGGCATCGCAATCATCATCGACGCACTGACGGACAACAAGAACAGGACCGCCAGCGACGTCAGATCCACGTTGACAAAGAACGGCGGTTCTCTTGGATCGACGGGTTCCGTTTCCTATTTGTTCAAGACGAAGGGCCTTCTTGACTATGACGCCTCCAAATACACCGAGGATCAGATCATGGAAGCCGCATTGGACGCCGGCGCCGATGACGTGGTCACCAATGACGATGTCATCGAAGTGACGACATCCCCCGCGGACTTTCCCATTGTTCAAGAAGCGATGGAGAAGGCCGGTTTCCAACAGGAAAGCGGCGAGATCGAGAAGATTGCCGACCAAATGATCTTGCTTGACAAGGAAAAGGCTCAGAAAGTGATGAAAATCGTCGAAAAACTTGAGGATTTGGAGGACGTGCAGAATGTCGCCACCAATCTTGAGTTGCCCGATGATTATGAGGATCCAGAAGACTGATACATGAGGATTCTCGGAATCGATCCAGGATATGCACAGACGGGCTGGGGTGTTGTCGAAACGAACGGACAGCATCACCGGCCTGTTTCGTATGGCGTCATCAGAACGACTCCTGACATGGCGGACCAAATGCGCATTCATACCATCGCGAATGCGATCGGACAGCTTGCCATTGATCAGAAGGCTGATGTTTGCGGCATGGAGGATATTTTCTTTACGAAGAACATTTCCAGCGCAATTTCTGTCGCGAAAGTGATCGGAGCGGCATGCCATCAGCTGGCATTGCAACGGATTGAGGTGCGCCTGTTCAGCCCGATGACGATCAAACAGACCATCACCGGTGTGGGAGGGGCAGACAAAAACCAGGTGCAGCAAATGGTACGGATACTCCTGGGACTTCCGTCGGTCCCCAAACCGGACCATGCGGCGGATGCATTGGCTGCGGCGCTGTGCCTGGCGACGTTCGAGTCTACAAACAACCGGATGAGAGTGGGAAATCCCTAGCCCTTTGGCGTTGTCTGTGGTATGCTGGGAACAGTATACAGATTATAAGCGAAAAGAGACGGTGAGGCATGATCAACGCAATCACAGGTGATATCGTAATTGTCAAGGACCAAGAAGTGGTGCTCAGGGCTGGTTCGGTGGAATTCTCGCTGATCGTCAGCGGACAAACCGCATCAAAGATGGCGGCCTTCACCGGCGAGAGACGAGAGAACGTCCGGCTTCTTGCCGTGCTGTCCCATCATGAGGACAGCATGCTTCTGTACGGATTCTATGACGAGTGGGAACGTGAAGCGTTCACACAACTGCAAAGCGTGGGTGGCATCGGTCCGAAACAGGCCTTGAAGATCCTTTCGGGAATTTCGGTGGAGAATCTTGCCAAGGCGTTGGATCAGAGCGACGTGAAATTCTTGTCAAATGTCCCGGGCGTAGGTCCGAAGACCGCACAGAAGATGATTCTGCAGTTACGGAACAAACTCGTCATCGACGAGGAGACGGAAAAACAGACGAGAGACGGGAACGCAACGCCGTTTTCCGAAGTGGTGGCGGGGTTAACGGAAATGGGCTATGAACGACGCAAGGCGGAGGATGCGATCTCCCGGATCGTAGAGCAATACAAGGAAAAACTGGAAAACTTGTCCCAGGCCGACCAGGAGACGTTCGTTTTCCAGCATGCCATCAGGTATTTGGGGTGACGCATGACGGAAATCGAGGAAAACATCAAAGATCTGCAGGTATTGCAACAGAACTCCGTTGTATCCACGGAATTCCAAAACGAAGACGATAAACAGGAAAATATCCTTCGACCGAAACTTTTGAAGGATTTCCAAGGCCAACCGCAAATCAAGGAGAATCTTTCCGTCTACATCAAGGCTGCGAAAAGCCGTAATGAGCCGCTCGACCATACATTTCTCATCGGACCTCCCGGACTCGGCAAGACCACGCTTGCGTCGATCATCGCCAACGAGATGGGATCGGAGATCCGCATGACCAGCGCCCCGGCGTTGGACAAACCCAAGGATCTTGCCGGAATCCTCACAAACGTGACGGAAAACTCGGTTTTCTTCATCGATGAAATCCATCGTCTCAAACCGGCGATCGAAGAGATGCTGTACATCGCGATGGAGGACTTTGAAATCGACTGGGTCATCGGTCAGGGACCTGCGGCTCGTACGATGCGCATCCCCATCCCGAAGTTTACCTTGATCGGTGCGACGACCAAGGCCGGCGGCGTCTCCTCCCCGTTGATTTCCCGTTTCGGCATCAATTGCCATCTTTCCTATTACGACGACAAGGAACTCGGGGCGATCATCGCTCGTTCGGCCAAGATTCTTTCGGTGCGCATCGACCCGGATGCCGTAACGGAACTTGCCCATTGCAGCAGGGGGACGCCGAGGATCGCCAACCGTATCCTCAAACGCCTTCGCGATTTTGCCGTCGTGCTCGGCGACGGAACGATCACCGCGGACATCGTACGGATCGGACTGCAGAAGATGGGTATCGATAACAATGGACTTGAAGAGCAGGACAGAAACATTCTGCGAACCATCATCACGAACTATAGGGGAGGGCCGGTAGGATTGGACACGTTGGCAATTGCCATAGGAGAGAACGACAGCACCAACCTTGAGGATTACTACGAACCCTATCTTATCCAGCAGGGATATTTGCAGCGTACCCCTCGCGGACGAATCGTCACATCGAAGGCGTATGCCGTCGTAGGGCTGCAGGAACCGAAGAAAGAGGAAAAACGCAACAATGCTGACCAAGGATTTTTATTTTGATTTGCCGCAGGAACTGATCGCACAGACTCCAGCAGACCGAAGGGGAAACGATAGGCTTCTCGTTCTCGAAAGGGGAAGCGGGGTATATCAGGATGCCATGATGACGGATTTTCCGTCGTTCCTTACCTCGGGTTCGCTCCTTGTCGTAAACAATTCCAAGGTGCGGAAAGCCCGTGTATACGCACAGAGCGAGACTGGGGGAACGGTGGAATTTCTGTTTCTCGAAGAAAACCTCGACCATAGTTGGCAGGCGATGGTGACCAAAACGAAACGCCAGCATCTCGGTAAGCGGTATACGTTCCAAAGTCAGGACGGAACGATCGTCTATCACGGACAAATTATCCGGGAAAATCCGGATGAAACGAGAACGGTCGCGTTCGATCGTCCTCTGGACGAATCGTTTTTCGAGCAACTTGGACATGTTCCCCTTCCTCCATACATCAAGCGTGATGACGACTTCAACGACGAGAAGCGGTACCAGACGGTATACGCGAAGGAAGAAGGGTCCGTCGCCGCGCCGACCGCGGGACTACACTTCACCGAAGACATTCTTTCCAGAGTCAGGGAAAAGGGTTGCAACATCGTCGAAGTGACGTTGCATGTAGGACCGGGGACATTCCTGCCCGTACGGACGGAAAACCTTGAGGATCACCACATGCACTATGAACGATATGAAATCACCCCGGATGTGGCCGACGCGATCAACAACGCGAAACGGGACGGAAGGCTCGTGGTAGCCACGGGGACGACAAGCGTGAGGACGCTGGAGAGCGCCTACGATCAGGAAACCGGCTTGGTCAAAAGCGGATGGGCGAGGACGAACCTGTTCATCAAACCGGGTTTCACCTACCATGTGGTGGATCAACTGCTCACCAATTTTCACACTCCCGAGTCAACGCTTCTGGCGCTGGTCAGTGCATTCGCGGGGAAAGACCATATTTTCGCGGCGTATAAACACGCCATCGAAGAGGAATACCATTTCTTCAGTTATGGGGATGCGATGTTCATTCGCTGAGGCAGTTTCGCGTCCTGAGAAACCGCGTGATCTGCTCTGAAATCGCGTCGATGGGAAGCATCCCGTCGACGCGTACGAGTGTGGAATCGGCGGGCAATCCTTCGAAAGAAAGCTCATAATTCCGTTTCACTTTTTCAAGGAAGGATTGGATCTCGAACAATTCTTTCTTCCGTCCCCGGATTTCGATACGGCGAAGACATTCTTCTACCGGCGTATCGATGAAGAATACTACGGACGGCAAAGGAAAACCGTCGTTCAGCGACGCGACGAACGCATAAGGAAGTTCGACGCTCTGGTAGGCCAGGGAGGAAAACAGATATCGGTCGGAAATGACGGTTGCCCCTTGTTTCAAACGAACGGACATCTCACGGACATGCTCGTCGCGGTCGGCGGCGTAGAGAAGTGCCATCTGAAACGGCGAAAGGCATATCTCTTTTCGCAGGGCCCGCCGCACAAGGGATCCGATCAGGCCATCGGTCGGTTCACATGTTGCGAATATCGGCCTACCTTCCGCCTGATACAGGGCGGAGACCGCATGCAATTGCGTGGTGGTTCCGGCACCATCCAGTCCTTCAATGACAAAGAATTTGTTCCATACGTCGCGCATACGGGATATCCTATCCGAAAAAATTGTTCAGGGGAATAGGAACAGAGCTGGCAAATGATCCGCTTTGCGCTATACTTTCCCGTAATGAAGTATCATACGACCCGGATGGAGATTCTTCCTGCGATTGCGGTGACGATCATGTTCGCCGTCGTTTCCATCTACGCCGTCGTTCTCCTTGGTTTGGTCAACCCATCCGTGTTTGTCTCGGACATGATTTTCAATCACCTCCAGGAGCCACGGACGATCACCGTGACCGTCCAGTCGGTGGACAGGACGTTGTTTTCCCATCTTTCCCTCAAGAACGTATCTGTCACCTCGGATTCTTTCCTTGATATGCATGCGGATTCCGTGACTTTCGACGGAGGACTTTTGACCCTGCTCGCCAAAGAGGCATCGAAAAGAGGCATGGTGAGCGTGAACATCCATCATCCGACGGGAGATGTGAATCTGGATGGAATGCCGCAATTCAACTCCGGCCCCTCCAAGCGGAAGACAAGCGTCTCGTATTTCGCCAACCTGCACGATGCGGACGTTATGATAAGAAAAAACGGTTATGAAACGACGTTGAGGGGAGGAAACATCCGTACGAATCTTCGTAGCGGATTCTCTTTTATTTCCGCCAACGGAGTCGCTTCGGAACTTATGCTGACGGATGGGAAAGAAAGGCATGTGGTCGCGAATTCGCTTGCCATCTATGCGGATACGAGCGGGAATGGGAGTCTGCAGATCAACCGGATCGGAGGAAAATGGGACGGCGTATCCGTCGGCATGCGGGATATCATCGTGAACATGAATAACGGCGAGTCCGATGCCTATCACATCGAAGCATCCGCCAACGATCTGCAAATTGGGACCGTCCCGTTTTCTCTTGACATTCCGCTTGCATCCACGTCGCTTGACGTAAATGGGAAGGGATTGTTTGACGGTACGATATCTCTGCGCGGGACGACGGGAAGGGGTGCATCGTATTCGTTCCGTCTTCCTCCGTCAACCCTTGCTGTGGCCACACACGATGGGAAAACCTTCCTCGCGGGGTTCGCCACCAACGACGGCGAAGATTCCGCCACGTTCTCCATCGGCGGAAAAACCATTGCCGTCAGGACTCCTCGCTTGAACGGTGCGTTGGAAAATGACCGCGATGTGACGATATCGGGGACGATACAGGAACTTTTGTACGAGGATCAGGAAAACAAGGTGGCGATGAACAAACTAAGCCTTTCCGGCAAGGGAACGGGATCGAAGGATTCCGCGCTCGAGGGATCCGCCACGTTCTCCTATAAGAACAAACGAAACGGGATTACGGCGAGTTCTTCGGTATCGGGAACGCTCCTCTTCGACGAAGGCGTTACAGGAACGATTCATCTCTTTGGTCTTTCGACCAGTCTTTTCGATCTCACAATGGATGCCAATGTCGATTACCACCAGAACGAAAAAGGCGAACGCAGCGTTCGCGTCAGCGCAGGAAGCGGTTCGCAACTTTCCGTTTCCGCACTTTTGGAACGAGTGGAAAGCGGGCACCCCGTCCTTGATATGGAAGCGCACGCCGATGGGTTGTCCCTTGCTTCGTTCCTGCGACCCGTCCAGACATATCTGCCTGCTGCCGCACCGTACATCGACGCTTCCAGTACATTCACGGGAAATCTCAGTCTGTATACGGATATTGAAAAAAGCGGACGGGTACAGTTCGACTTCAGTCTCGGGAACCTGAAGTTCGGTTCGTTCCGCTTCTCCGCGGGGCTTACCGGAAAGGGAACGCTTCACAATGACGAACTGGAAGCCCAATACCTGACCTTCGGGGTCATGGATTACCGAATGCTGTTCACCGGTACCATGAAGGTCGGCAAATGGTTGCCCTCCGGACGACTGGAGCTTTCCAACAACGAGACGGGAAAAGAACTTCTGACCATCGACCTGTCCAATACCGATTCGCTCCTGTACGATTATCTGGCCACCAGCAGCAGGTTCCCTTCGTTCCGTCTGGAAGGAAAGCTCGAGCAGGATACTACGGCATTCTCCAGCGAAGCGCAACTTTCTGCGGGAGGCAAGACCTATCCCATCTCTTTCCGCTATTCCTTGGCGGACCAGTTGCTTGATGCCCGTAGCCAGAATATGGTTTTGTTACATGGATATGTCCGTAACCCGCTCGTCTTGGACCTTACGATGGAGAAACTCCAGTTCCCCGAAACGGAACGGTTGAACAACTCTGCGGTGTCCGGTAACGCGGTGTTTACCTACACCGCAAAGACGGATTGGTCGTTCGATGCGGAAAATGTCCTGATCACCGGTATCCGGCTGAACAACA
>Ga0265294_10005914_pt1 | contig 14819 bp, 15 predicted proteins | sample MunlanPumphouse3_FD_192504 | JGI IMG/M metagenome (GOLD analysis project Ga0265294, IMG submission 192504) | Groundwater microbial communities from a municipal landfill in Southern Ontario, Canada - Pumphouse #3 | ecosystem: Environmental > Aquatic > Deep subsurface > Groundwater | place... | reverse complement strand
CCTTGCCTCGCCAAGCGAGGCTTCAGAGAGATCGACCGACGTGATCCGGGCCCCGGGGCAGTTTCTCGCCAGGATCACGGTCTGGGCGCCGGTGCCGCAACCGGCCTCAAGCACCCTTGAGCCTGCCGGGTACCGGGTATCGTCGTGGAGGAGCCCGGTCAGGGTCTCTGCCTGGTCGCGGAGCCGCTCCGCTTCCCGCTCCGTATACCCGTGGACATACGTTTTGCCGCTCATCTGGTTCCTCTATTGTGTGTCTGCAGAATATAGAGTCAACCGCCCCGGTTTAAAGCATCATCCTCAGGACGAAGAGGCCCGGGCCGTCGGTGCCGTGAACTGCGACCACAAAGCACTTGTCACCTTGCATGCCATCAAATTTACAGAGGTTTGGCCACGTTATGAATCAGTCCACTCCCCGATGCGGAGAAGAGCATCCCTACAAGCTCGAAGACCTCGGATGGACAGATGAACACGAGGGAGCATTCTCAAAGTACACCGGCCCGTACGTGCCGGGCCGCGTGGCCTGCCGGCAGAAGACCGTGTGGGACGTGCTCATCGACGGCAGGTCCGTCACGGCCGGAATCTCCGGAGCCCTGCGGAGACTCGGCCGGTTCCCGGCGGTGGGGGACTACGTCGTATTACTCCATCAACCGGAGGCAGGAACCTCGACGATCGTCGACATACTCCCGCAGAAGACCCGGTTTGCGCGGGGAACGCCGGGACGCGAAGGCGCCGAACAGGTCATCGCGGCGAACATCGATACGGTCTTCATCGTGACCGCCGCCGGCCACGACCTCAATGCCCGCCGGATCGAACGCTATCTCGCGATCGCTCATGCGTCCGGCGCCCGTCCGGTCATCATAATCAACAAGTCCGATCTCGCGGACGATCCCGCAACGCTCGCCGACGAACTCGCTTCGGCCTCCCCCGGCATACCGGTGATTCCGATCAGCGCCGTGAGCGGGGAGGGCGTCGACCGGCTCGATCCGTACCTCCCGCCGCGAACGACGATCGCCCTCATCGGCTCGTCGGGTGTCGGTAAGTCCACCCTGATCAACCGGCTCATGGGCCGTTCGGTGCAGGAGACCTCGCATACCCGGGACTACGACGATAAAGGGCGGCACACCACGACCGTCCGCCAGCTCTTCATCCTCGACGGCGGGGCGCTCATGATCGACAACCCCGGTCTGCGGGAGGTCGGTATTGGTACGGCATCCGCCGGTATCGCCGATACGTTCCCCGACATCCTCGAACTCGCGGAGGGCTGCAGGTTCTCGGACTGCCGGCACGAAGGGGAGCCAGGCTGTGCGGTGCAGGCGGCCGTCGCAGACGGAACCCTCCCTGCAGCACGGCTGGAGAGTTTTCAGAGACTCATGCGGGAACTCGAATTTGAACGGGAGAAAGCGGAGATCGGGCTTGTGAGGCTCGAGAAGAAGCGCTGGAAACCGATCGGAAAATATGCCAGGGATCTCTGGAAGCTAAAAGGGCGATAACGGCCGCTGGAGGGTAACTTCGCGGCCGGATCACTCCTTCTTTTGGAGGATGAAGAACTCGTAGCCGTACTCGTCGGCATGCTCCCGGTAGACGGCGGTCTCCCGCTCGGCGAACTCAATCTGTGCCTCTGCCTCGGGATTGCCGGCGACTTTCGGCCGCAGGTCTTCTATCCGCTTGAGGACCGGCACATAGTAATTCCCCCACCACGCGGACTTCGGGAGCGGGAAGGTCGCGACGACCTCGTAGCCGGCATCTTCGGCGATCGCACAGGTCTCCGGCACCGTCTTGATCGCCGGGTAGCAGTCGTTCCAGAACGCCGCCGCCTCCGGCGAGGGATCTTCGGTGAACCAGACAGATTCGGTGAGGCAGAGGTAGCCGCCGGGACGGAGGAGCCGCCGCCACGAGACAAGCCCCTCCCGGAACCCCACGATGAAGATCGAGCCCTCCGCCCAGAGGACGTCGAACGATGCGTCGGGAAACGGCAGGTCATCCATCGAGGCCCGGAGGATGGTGATCCGGTCGCCCACCCCCCCCGATGCCGCTCTCCGGGCGAGGTCGTCGAGGAACGGCTGGTGGACGTCGGTAGCGGTGATACGGCAGCCGGGGCAGGTCCGGGCAAGTTCGACTGTCTGCATCCCGGCCCCGCACCCGATATCCAGGACCTCCGGCCGGGCGGGAAGGTCGGCGAGCATCGAGAAGGCTTTTCTCGTGCAGGCGTTGCTCCCCGGCCCCTGGCGGGGCAGGTTCTCGTGCAGGGTAAAAACGAAAGGGGTTTCCATGAGAGTAGTGCGCCATACGGCTCTATAACCCATGCGGTCGGAATTGCCCCCGTTCATCGCGGGAAACCGCCCGTGCCGAACCCGGAGTTATACGCGAGGTTGCCCCGCCAGAGCTAAATACCACCGTCGCCCAATGATCCGTATGGAGCATAAGACCCCCGCCTCAGAGCTCCGGGACCGCATGGAGCGGTTCCGGCTCCGTATGGAGCGGGAGAACCCCTCGTGGGAGTTTGCCACGATCTTCGGGCGGACAAACCAGTTCTACTTCACCGGGACGATGCAGGACGGGGTCCTCCTCATCCCCCGCAACGACGAGGCCGTGCTCTGGGTGCGCCGGAGCCTCGAACGAGCAGAAGATGAGTCACTTTTCCCCGATATCCGGCCAATGAAGAGCTACCGGGATGCGGCGGCCGGGATGGCCGCATGCCCAAAGACGGTTCACGTCGAAGCGGAGACGGTGCCCCTCGCGCTGCTTGAGAGGTTCCGGAAGTACTTTCCCTTCACGGCGACGGCGTCGCTCGACGCACAGGCCGCGAAGGTCAGGTCGGTCAAGAGCGCTTACGAGCTCGCGATCCTGGAGAGAGCCGGGGGGATTCACCGCCACGTGCTCGAAGACTGCGTTCCTGCGATGCTCCGGGAGGGGATGAGCGAGGCAGAACTCGGGGGCGAGGTCTTCTCACGCCTGGTCAGGGAAGGGCATCACGGGATTGCCCGGTTCGGGATGTTCGGGACGGAGATGATACTCGGACAGCTCGGCTTTGGAGAGAGTTCCATCTACCCGACCGGTTTCGACGGGCCGGGCGGGTGCCTCGGAGCGGCTCCCGGCGCACCGGTGCTCGGCAGCCATGATCGGAAGCTCAAAGCCGGGGATCTGGTCTTCGTCGACTGCGCCTGCGGGGTGCGGGGTTACCACACCGACAAGACGGTGACGTATATGTTCGGGCGACCGCTCCCAAAAGAAGCGATCGAGGCGCACCATCGGTGCGTGGAGGTCCAGGACGAGACGGCGTCCATGCTGCGGCCGGGGACTGCGCCGTCCGAGGTCTATGCAACGATATTCGACGGCCTGGAGCCCCGGTTCCTTGAGAACTTCATGGGCTACGGGAAGCGGCGGGTGCAGTTCCTGGGCCACGGCGTCGGCCTGCAGGTGGACGAGATGCCGGTGATCGCCCGCGGTTTCGACGAGCCGCTCGAAGAGGGGATGGTGATCGCTCTCGAGCCCAAGAAGGGAGTCCGGGGCGTCGGGATGGTCGGGATCGAGAACACCTTCGTGGTCAGCCGCGGGGGCGGCAGGTGCATCACCGGGACGAACGCCGGCCTCGTCCCCGTGTACTGAGGGGCGGGGAGCAGGTCCTCGCCCGTTCCCCCCTTGCATGGGAGCGCCATGGGCGGTTCATGAGAGTCCGACAACCGGCTCCAGGGGCTCAGCCTGCTCTTTAAGAAAGTCCAGCAGTTCCCGGTTGACTCTCCCGGCGTGGGTCCAGGTTATCCCGTGCGGCCCGCCCTCGACTACCACGAGACGGCTCCCCCTGACCAGCTCGTGGGTGCGCTTCCCTGAGGCGGCGAAGGGGACGATCCGGTCGGCGTCGCCGTGGATCACGAGAACCGGCACGTCGATGCTTATAAGATCGTCCCGGAAGTCGGTCAGCCACGCAGGGACACAGTCAAGCGTGCCTCTCGGAGAGGCGGCGGCAGCAATGTTCCAGCTGAAGCGGATCACCTCGTCGCTGACGAGGTCGCCCCCGAAGATGTCGACGTTATAGAAGTCCGAGAAAAACCCGGTGAGGAACGCCGGTCGGTCGGCACTGATGCTCTCCATGATCCCGTCAAAGACACTGCCGTCCACGCCTTCGGGGTTGTCAGACGTTTTGAGCAGGAACGGCGGGATCGCGGATATGAAGACGGCCTGCTCCACGCGATCGCTGCCGTGGGTGCCGAGGTAGCGGGCCACCTCGCCGCCGCCCATCGAGAACCCCACCAGTGTGGCGTCGGCGAGGTCGAGCTCGGTCATGAGCCTGTGCAGGTCTTCGGCCAGGGTGTCGTAGTCGTAGCCGAAGGTCGGTTTGCTGGAGTTGCCAAACCCCCTGCGATCGTAGGTGACGACGCGGTAACCCGCGTCGAGCAGCGCCGGCACCTGCTTCTCCCAGGACTTGCTCGATAGCGGCCAGCCGTGAATCAGGACGACAGGTCGCCCTGCACCGTGGTCCTCGTAGTAGAGGTCGATGGTGCCTGAGTTCTCTTTACCGACGGTGAGATAAGACATGAAATCCTCCTTTCATGCGGGCTCCCGGAGCCACTCTACTATAAAAGATTGTGGCCCCGGACCGGGAAGGATCAGGCGGCCGGGATGGAGAGACGGGCGCCTGGAAATAGATAACTATAATACTGCCAGCTCCCTGACGATTTGATCAATGGGGAACCACGCAAAGACGCTCAGGAGCCTGCTCATCGCGGCAGGCATCCTCATGGCGGTTCTCTTCGTAGTAGTCGTGTTGATCGCGGCAAACCTGGGCCAGTCCGCTTCCGAGAGTTTCAGGTCGACGTATTACTACGAGTTGAAGATCTCAACGTCGCAGCCGATTGAGGATGCGGTTCTCCTGATCCCTCTTCCTTCCCGTTACGACCCCAAGACCGGAACGAACGTCACCCCTATCGACCTTTCCCGGGCGAGTTTCCGCAACTTTGATGGGAGCGCGATATCGATAACGATCGAGCACGTCGACGGAGTCCCCATGTTAAGAATCTCGGCCGACCGGATCGATCCCATCTACAAAAACCGAATCATGCTGATTCCAATCACGCCGGGGCAGAACGAGTCGGAACTTCCTAAACCGACCCATATCTACTCTGACCGGTACTCGGAAGAGACGCCGGTGCTCGTCGATATGGAACTCTACGTGCACGATGCCAGTCCCGATCGCAAGATCGAGACCAGAGCGCCGATAGGGACCGAACCCCTTTTTGCGCCCTACCGGATCGTCGGCAACATCAGCGGTTCAGGTGAACCCGTCGACGAGTACTACGTGAGCCCGGGATCGTCCGGCTACGTCGTCGAGGTGCCGTTCATCCTCTCGTTCGACGCCGAGGACGATAACGTCCTCACCATCTCGGCCGACGTTCAGGGGAGAAACGAGTGGTGGGTCATGGGCTGGCAGTTTAACTCGTACCATGAGTGGATGCGCCACGAGTTTACGGGTCCGTGCAACGGCACCTACCCGGTAAGGGGCACTCTCGTGACGGGCGAGGGCGTGTACTGACGGAGCACAAAAACGCCCCTTTTTAATCCCGTACTGTGGAAGATCTATCATGGGCAAAAACCTGAGCGGACGCAACCTGCAGCCGGAGGAGAGGCGGCCATGACGGACCGGCATACCGACGCACCGCCCGTACCGCCGCGGGCCTCGCGAACCGAGTGGTACATGGGTATCGCGGTCGAGACCGCCCGCCGGTCGACCTGCATTCGGCGGTGCTACGGTGCGGTCGTGGTGAACTCGGCAGGAGAGATCGTCTCTACCGGGCACAACGGTGCGCCGCGGGGGGAGGCGCACTGCGATGAGTTGAACACCTGCATAAGGAAGCAGTACAACATCCCTTCCGGCGAGCGCTATGAGTTCTGCCGCTCGGTACACGCGGAGATGAACGCGCTCCTGCAGGCGGGGCGGGCCGCGGCCGGCTGCACGATGTACCTGGCCGGGTTCGAGCGTTTGACGGGAGTACCCTCGTACGACCCGCCCTGCCTGATGTGCTCGAAGATGCTGGTGAACGCCGGCATCGGCAGGGTGGTGGTCCGGACTCCGGATGGACTGCAGGAACTCGACCCGCAGGAACTCTACCGGCAGCACCTGGATCGCGTGATTGCAAAGGTTTCGGGGGGGTAGTATACAAGAAGGCGCCGGAACAACCGGGTCGACGGGCCGAAAAGAGAGAGCGGATTCCCTACGGCTCCAAGATGGCGATACGAGCTGTTCGGAGAAGAGACGGGGTGAGGACCTGTTCTGGCAGTGGGGGGGACACCTTTCCCGAATCAACCGGGAGCAAGAGAACCCGCCGGCCATTCACCGCTCCGATCCATCATCTCGCATGACACTTCCCGGTTAAAGTTATTTCATAACTACCAATCCAATGTTGATATAAGGTATTTTCCCATCATACCCCAGGAGAACCTGCGTAGCCCGGGAGCGCTACAATTATTACTGCCTATGTGAAACTCATTGTTAGTGCTTTAAAGGAGCCCTCAGGTCAGATGCCAGCGCCCCCAGAAGCCTCACGGACAGGGCCTGATCCCGCCGAACGGGATGAGGATCCACAGGAGAACCCTTCCAGGACCGAACGGCTCGTCGAAAAGCGGCTGCGGGGGCTCCAGGCAGAGATTGATGCCCTCCGCCAGGAGAATGAAGAACTCAGGCTGGCCGAGACCAAACGCAGGAGAGGCGAGGAGGCGTTGCGCAAGGAGACGGAGAGAGTAGGTGCCATCCTCTCCGCGCTCGATACGGGGCAATCGCTTGTCGAACCGGATATGACAATTGTCTGGGTAAACCAGAAGGCCCGGGAATATTTCCCCGAATACGAGCCCATCGGCGAGAAGTGCTACCGTTTGTTCGAAGGTATGAGCGAACAGTGCGAGGTCTGTGCGGTTCGGACTGTCTTCTCGACGGGGGAGGTCACGAGAATAGAGAAGTACGTTCCGTATCGTGGGCGCTGGTTCGGTATTGTAGCCCAGCCGGTGAAAGATGCATCCGGCCGGGTAACACATGCGCTCGAGAGCTTCACCGACATCACCGAGCAGAAACAGGCTGAGGCGAAACTCCATGCTGTCATGGAAAGAGAGCATTTGAGAGCCACCGAACTGGATGCGACTCTTGCCTCGATCGCATCGGGCGTCATCATCTACGATACCACCGGGGCTATTGTCCGGGTGAACGAAGTGGTGCGTGAGATGATCGATAGAACACCGACATCTTTTGATCCAATCCGCTTTGAGGAGCGTCAGGCGGGTTTTGGAGTCCTGCGGGAGGATGGGACGCCGCTCTCTCTCGAGGCGACCCCCTACTACCGGGCGCTGCACGGAGAGACCGTGCAGGGAGAAGAGGTGATGGTTACCCGCCTGGACCGGGAACCGCTCTGGGTGGACACGTCGGCAGCTCCTATCCGCGACGGCAGCGGTGCTATCGTCGGAGCCATTGCCATCCTCACGGATATCACCGGGCGCAAACGTGCGGAAGAAGCGCTCATACGCCACACTGAGGAGCTCACCCGGCTTCACTGCGAACTGGAGGTCGCGAATCGGGAGGCGAATCTCTACCTTGACATCCTCACCCACGATATCGGCAACACCGAGAACGTTTCCAGGCTTTACACCGACCTGCTGCTCGACACACTCGATGGCGAAGCTGCCGGATACCTGGGGAACCTGAAGCGGAGCATCAACAAGAGCATCGAGATCCTGGGCACCGTCTCCACTATCCGCCGGATTCATCAGGCCTCGTTGGAGCTTAAACGGACGGATCTCGATAGAGCAATCCAGGGAGCGATCGAAAATTTCCCCACCAGCGCTGTCCACTATAACGGGACCTGCCATCAGGTCCGGGCAAACGACCTTCTTTCGGTGGTCTTCAACAACCTCATCAGCAATGCCATCAAGCACGGCGGTCCTGATGTCGAGGTCGCGGTTCGGGTTGAGGAGCTGAACGGTGAGGTGCAAATTTCGGTTGAGGATACCGGTCCGGGCGTGCCGGATGAGGAGAAGGAGGCAATCTTCCACCGCTACGAGCAGCACAAACGGGGCGTCGGCGAAGGTCTCGGCCTCTACCTCGTGCAGATCCTGGTGGAGCGCTACGGAGGACGGGTCTGGGCCGAGGACAGGGTGCCGGGCCGCCCCGGGGAAGGCGCAGCGTTCCGATTCACACTGAAAAAGGCGTGAGAAGGGTGGAGCCCGGCAGGCGTCTATCAATCCTTCCGCGCGGCGATGACGCAGAACCCGGCCCTCGAGTCGACCTCCGTCACGTGAAACCCGGTGCGTTCGAGGAACTCCCGGACTTCGCCCGATGAGTAAAACCGGGCGCGGGAGAGAAATCGGTGTTTTTCTCTCTCGTGCAGGTATCTCCGGGCAACCTCTCCATCGCGTTCAAGGAACGCGAGGACAAGCGAACCCCCCGGGACGAGGATCCGGTGGATTTCACGAAATGCCAGAACAGGATCGTCCAGGAAACAGATGACCGTCACCATGAGCGCGGACGAGCAGGACCCGTCCCTGATCGGGATCGATTCCGCCCGCCCGCGGATCACCTCGATCCCCCGACGCCGCGCCATCCGGCCGAGGGCGCACGAAGGCTCTATCCCGAGCGGGACACCGAGGGGTGCGGCAAACCTCCCGGAACCGACCCCTACTTCGAGGGCACGGGAGTCCGGGCGAGGGAAGAGGCGCCGGATCCGGGCGAGTTCCGCGCAGTACTCGGCGCGGTGCTCCTCGAACCAGCGATCGTAATCTTCCGCAAACTGTTCGAATACGTCCCCGGGCATTCTGCTCCCATCAATCACGCCCATACAGGTGTTCTCTCACCCGTTTCCCGACCGCCTGCTCCCTCTGCTTCAGCACCGAGAGATCCACCGATCCTTCCCGGTAGGAGGTGAAGAGGAGATAGAGGAAATCCACCGTCAGGTGCATGACCTCCTTTTTGAACCTGACCTCGACGGTGGTATCCCCGGCAAGGCCTTTGATGGAGAACCAGTCGGGCTTCTCGAACCTGTAGAACCCCTCGCCGAGGTTGGGGAGCGCCTCAACCTCCCCGAAGTTCTCCAGGTAGGCAAAGAACCCCGCCGGCACCGGTTCACTGAGGAGAAACTCCTTCATGAACGAGCCGTCGGCGCAGGATTTATGGCGAACCGAACGAAGAATTCGCATTTTGTGCAATCTCCTTTACTGCTTTTGCGGCGGTCCGGCACTCACCGTCCGTCGTGAACCAGGAGAGGCTGAGCCGCACGGAACCTCTCCCCCCGTCGATCGCCCGGTGCATGAGGGGTGCACAGTGCAGCCCCGTGCGGGCGACGATCCCGTAGGCACGGGCGAGGATGAACCCCACGTCGTCGTTCTCCATTCCCTGGATGTTGAAGGAGACGATGGGAAGGGCGGGCGACTCGTTATAGACCGTGATGTTGGGCTCTTCCTTCAACTCCCTGATGAGAAACGCCGTCTGGCGCTCCGCTTTCTCTGCGATGGCCTCTACCCCGATGGATGCGATGTAGTTCACCCCGGCGGCGAGCGCCGCAAGGCCGGGATAGTTGTGCGTTCCGGTCTCGAACCGCTCCGGCATCTCCCGGGGCTGGAAGAGCGAGAACGAGTCCGTCCCGGTCCCGCCGTAACGGAGGGGAGCGATCGATTCCGGGTCTTGCAGGTAGAACCCGCCGGTGCCCGGGATGCCGAGGAGGCCCTTATGGCCGGTGAAGACGTAGGCGTCGACCGGGAGTTTCCCAAGATCGACGGGTATGTGGCCGGCGGTCTGCGCTCCGTCGACGATGAAGTAGACGCCGTGTTCGTGCAGGAGTTCCCCCATCCGGGCGACGTCCTGCACGGAGCCGAGCACGTTGCTCCCGTGGGCCGTGACCATGAGCCGGGTATCGGGCGTGACGGCCGCTTCGACGGCGTCGGGGCTGACGGAGCCGTTCTCGAAGGGGAGGACCGTCAGCCGGATACTGCCCTGCCGCTCGAGCTCGTGAAGCGGCCGCAGAACCGAGTTGTGGTCGAGCTCGGTCGTGATGACGTGACACCCGGCCTCTCTGGCGAGAAATCCCTGGATGAGGATGTTTAGTGAATCGGTCGCGTTCTGGGTGAAGACCACGTGCTCCGGCGTATCTGCGGCAAGGAGGCCCGCGAGCGCCTCCCGCGCCAGCGTGATGTAGTCCTCACCCTGGCTCCCGGTGGTCCTCCCAGACCCGAAGACAGGGAGGGAGAGGGATTGCCCGACGGCCTTGAGCACCTCCGGGGGTTTGGGCCAGGTCGTGGCGGCGTTGTTCAAGTAGATGATCGGCGGGTTATCTGCCATAAGACCTCGTTTTCAGTGAATCTATCGTGTGCGACCAAAAAGAGATCGCTTTGGGCACTTCACAACACTTATCCTGCAGGCACTGTACACGCATCTTTGATGGCCACAATAACCGCCGGGCGGGTGAGGGAGGCGGCCGAGCTGCTTGGCATCCGGGACCGTGCCAGCCAGAGTGAGATTCGCGTGCGCTACTCAGAGAAACTCAAGGAGTGGCATCCCGACGTGTCGCAGAAAGACCCGGCGGAGTCCCATGAGATGACGATACGCCTGAAAGAGGCCTACGATCTCCTGGTTGACTACTGCATGAACCGTCCCGTCTCGTTCAGGCTCGAAGATCTCGAAAAGGACCTGGCGCAGAACCCCGCCGACTACTGGATGGACCGGTTCGGCGACGACCCGATCTGGGGCTGACGGTCCTGTCACGAACTGCGCCGCCTCTGGACGAGGTAAACCGGTATGCCCGCCAGCATGACCGCGCTCCCGATACCGACGGCTGTTGCCGGCAGCATGAAAGCAAGCAGCAGGCATCCCAGAAGACCCAGTAGCGCAAAATTTCTGCTGTACAACCTCTCCTGCCCCGATAACGTGTATGCAGAGAGGTTCGTGACCGCGTAGTACAGCAGCACGGTAAACGAACTGAACCCTATCGCCGCGCGGAGGTCCGCGAGCAGCACCACCACGACCAGGATTACGCCGACCGTCAGTTCGGCAAGGTGCGGAACCCTGTGCACCGGGTGAACCCGGGCGAGGTATGAAGGCATTCTCTGGTCCGCCGCCATGGCAAAGAGCATCCGGCTGATGCCCGTCATCAGGGAGAGCAGCACCCCGAGGGTCGCAAACGTCGAACCAACCCGGATGATCCACTGCCACGATTGAAAACCTGCCCCGGCAAGCGCCGTCACCAGGGGCGCGTCGGACCGGGCGAGAGCAGCAGGCCCGACAAGGAGCAGCGCCGAGACGACGACGACGGCGTAGACAAAGAGCGTGATGCAAAGACCGAGCACGATTGCCCGTGGGATGGACGTCTCCGGGTCTTCGACCTCTTCTGCCAGGGTCGCGATCCTCGAATACCCCGCAAACGCGAAGAACCAGATCCCCGCCGACTGCAGGATCCCGTACAGGCCGTTCGGTCCGAGGATCGGGCTTAAGTTGCCGATATCCGGCTCGCCGGCGAAGACGAGGGCAACAATCGCGGAGAGAGAGAGCAGGACCACCACGACAATGATCTTCGTCGCACGGGCGGTCTTCTCGATCCCGAAGAAGTTCAACGCCGTGAATGCGATCACCGCCCCCGCGGCAAGGAACCGTGCATAATCCGGAGCCAGGTAGTAGCCAAACGTGAGCGCGACCGCAGAGCAGCTGGCGAGTTTGCCGGCCACAAAACCCCAGCCCGCAACCCAGGCCCAGAACCCGTTCAACCGCTCTCCGGCGTACACATAGGTGCCGCCCGATGCAGGGTAGAGGCGGGCGAGCTGTGCGGATGAGGAGGCGTTGCAGTACGCAACGGAGGCCGCAATCGCGAGGCCGAGAAGCAGCCCGGCCCCGGCCGCGGCCGCAGCAGGTGCAAGAGCCGTGAAGATGCCGGCCCCGATCATGGAGCCGAGCCCGATAAAGACGGCATCTCCCGTATTCAGTCTTCGCGAGAGCCTGCTGGCCTGAGTGTGCGGGGTCTTTGCCATATCTCCTCCACGCTCACGACCGCCGGAGATGGGAATCCGCGACCGCCGGGAACTATACGATCGGCGCGACAGTTAACCATTCCCGCGACGCGAAAGAGGCGTCCCCCGGAGCCCCGGCAACACGAGCAAACGCGAGGATGTGAGGGGAAATTCCCGGGCCATACAAAAGAACCTCTGCAGGGGAGATAACCTGAAAACTTTCTATTCTGCCGGAATTCCCGACACATTGATATAGAATTATCCGGGTATAGCCCTCTTCTCTCGACCCGGGGGAGTGCATACCGGGATTCTGGTGGTCGCTTGATGTTGAATAGTATCGGAGACGACGGGAAGAGCGAATACAAACCCACCCTCGTATCATGGAACGTCACCTACCGGTGCAACCTGCGGTGCGCCCACTGTTACATGGATGCCGGGAACGGGGGAGGGGCTCCGGAGCTCTCCACCAGTGAAGCGAAGATGCTCATCGACCAGATTGCACGGGTCGGCTCCCCGGTGATGATCCTCAGCGGCGGAGAGCCCCTGCTGCGGGACGATATCTTCGAGATCGCCGAGTACGGGACACATCAAGGGCTCAGAATGGTTATCGGAACGAACGGGACCCTGATCGACGGCCGCACCGCGGTTCGGCTCGCCGGGGCGGGGATCCGGAAAGCGGCGATAAGCCTGGACTCTGCGGATCCGGGAGTTCACGACCGGTTCAGGGGGGTGACGGGTGCCTGGGAGCGTGCCGTCGCGGGCATCGAGGCCTGCAGGGATGCCGGCATCCCCGTCCAGGTGCATACGACAGTGACCCTGCAGAATCGCCGCGAGCTCGAGGCTATCGCGGAATTCGGGGAGAGCCTCGGGGTGCACGACTTCCAGTTCTTCTTCCTGGTCCCCACGGGGAGGGGAAAGGGGGTTGTCGACATCTCCCCGGAGATGTACGAGACCCTGATCCGGGAGATTCTCCGGCTGAGGGCTGATCGGGGTCTATCCATCCGCCCGACGTGCGCCCCGCAGCACGTGCGGATTGCGTCCGAGATAGGATTACCTGTGGCAGAGGAGGAGCGGGGGTGCATCGCGGGCATCCGCTACTGCAGGATAGACCCGAAAGGAGAGGTCACCCCCTGTCCCTACCTTCCGCTGGGTCTCGGGAACATCCGGGAAACCTCGTTTGCGGAGATCTGGAGGGGGTCGGAGGTCTTTGCAGCCCTCCGCTCCGGCGAGGCCCTGAAAGGTAAATGCGGCATATGTGAGTACCGTTCTGCCTGTGGGGGGTGCCGTGCCCGGGCATACGGGCTTACGGAAGAGGGGGCGCAGGCCGGCGATTACCTGGCAGAGGACTCCTGGTGCCTCTACGAGCCGGGGGTGCGGTGAGTGCACCTCGATCCTCTCGACCGGGTGCTCCTCCAGCAGGTGCAGGACGACTTCCCCCTCGATCCCCGGCCGTACCGGGTTATCGGCGAAGCGCTCGGGATGCCGGAGCAGGAGGTGATGGAGCGGCTCGCCAGGCTCTCCCGCCGGGGGGTGATCAAGCATATCGCGCCGATCCTCGAACCCGGGAGTCTCGGCATCCGCTCCTCCACGCTCGTTGCCATGCGGGTGCCGAAAGAGCGGATGCACGAGGTCGCGGCGATCGTGAACGAGTACGACGGCGTGTCCCACAATTACCGCCGCGACGGCGACTACAACCTCTGGTTCACCATCGCCGCTGCTGGCGACGAGGAACTTCTCAGGACACTCGAGGAGATCGTGCGGCGGTCGACGATCCCTCCCGGGGACGTCCTGAACCTCCCGGTGGTGCGAAGGTTCAAACTTGACGTGCGGTTCCGGTTTCTCGAGGAGGAAGACGATGATGGACGAGATCGATAAGGAGATCCTCTGGTTGACGCAGGACGGTATCGGGTTTGAGGAGAGGCCGTTTCTCCATGCGGCAAGGAGGCTTCGGATCAGTGAGGAGGAGGTCGTCGCCCGGCTGCGAAGGCTCGGGGAAGCCGGCGTCGTCCGCCGGTTCGGGACGAGGATCAACCCCCGGAAGGCCGATCTCATGGCGAACGCCATGGTGGTCTGGAACGTCCCCGAAGACCGCGTCGCCGGGGTCGGAGCGGTCATGGCAGAGAGCCCCGACGTGACCCACTGCTACGAGCGCCGCACCATCCCCGGCCGCTGGAAGTACAACCTCTACACCGTGCTCCACTGCCGCGATAAGGCGGACGCGCTCCGCAGGGTCGCGGCCCTCTCCCGGGCGACCGGTGTTGCCGAATACCGGGTTCTCTTCAGCACCGAGGAGTTCAAGCAGCGGCCGAGCGGCCGGATCGAGCCTGCACAAGAGCCGGGGCGTGTGCAGTGAACCGGATCACAAGATACCTGCACGCAGCCGGCACGGTCAGCGAGGTGCTCCGGCATCGTGCGGCCGAGAGAACGCCGAGCGGGGTGCTCGCATTCTCCGACATCCGCTGGCCTGTCGTCTTCTGGAACATCACGAACCGGTGCAACCTCCTCTGCTCCCACTGCTACATCCGGGCAGGGCCGGGACAGGAGCGGGAGAACGAGCTGACGACGAAGGAGGGACTTCACCTGATCGACGACCTTGCAGCGATGCGGGTTCCCCTCCTGCTCTTCTCCGGGGGCGAGCCGCTGATCCGGGAGGATTTCTGGGAGCTCGCCGGGCACGCGAAGGAGCGCGGCCTCGTCACCGCCCTGAGCACCAACGGCACGCTGATCACGCCCGCCGTTGCACGGCGGCTCCGCGATACCGGGGTGGAGTACGCGGGGGTCTCGCTCGACGGGGCGACCGCAGAGACGCACGATGGTATGCGAAACGTCCCCGGGAGCTTCCAGAGAGCCGT
>Ga0265294_10005912_pt1 | contig 14822 bp, 20 predicted proteins | sample MunlanPumphouse3_FD_192504 | JGI IMG/M metagenome (GOLD analysis project Ga0265294, IMG submission 192504) | Groundwater microbial communities from a municipal landfill in Southern Ontario, Canada - Pumphouse #3 | ecosystem: Environmental > Aquatic > Deep subsurface > Groundwater | place... | reverse complement strand
GAATCTTCCGAGATGATAGTCTTGGATACACATATCTGGATTTGGTGGATTAACGGATGTGAATCTGAACTGGGAATCTCTCGTTTTCAACAGATTCAAGACGCGGATGAAGTTTGCGTCTCTGCAATTAGCTGCTTTGAAGTGGCTTGGTTACAGCATCATAATAGAATTTCATTGTCCTGTCCCATTGACGCTTGGTTTGAAAAAGCTCTAAGTGATTCCGGCGTTAAACTACTGCCGTTAACTCCTGAAATTGCAACTAAGGCTGTATCACTTCCTGACCATCATAGTGATCCACAGGATCGCATAATTATAGCGACAGCATTGTTTAACGGAGCTGACTTAATGTCATCTGACCGTAAATTTCATTTGTACAAAGAACTGAGAGGCAGGATACTATAAAGCAGATCTAATAAATGCTTATTCCAAAACTTAAAAACTACAAATAAGGATTCAGCCCCTTATTTATATACATCCTTACGATGTCCAACCTTAACAACCCAAACTGTCAACTCTTCGTCTTGGATCGAGTAAATTATCCGGAATTTACCCTGCCGTACTCGGTAATATTCCAGCCCAGATAGTTTCTCACTTCCGTGTGGCCGAGGGTCTTGTGCTAACGCAAAGATCCGCTGCATAATTTTTTGCAGTTCACGCTTAGGGATCTTCTTGAAATCAGAATTAACTGATTTTCGAAAAAAGATGCTATATTTTTCCATTTTCTTTTAATCCCTTGAGCATATCGGCATAGCTGACCAAAGGCTCATTTGCTCGGTCAGCAAAAGCAGCCAAATCTTCAGCATCTTCACTAAGAAGTTCCCTGACTGCGTCATTGACCAAATCAGATACAGATCGGGATATTTCAGCTGACTTAATGCGTAGTGCCTGATGCAATTCAGGATCAAAATATATTGTTGATCGTTTTGTCATAGTAGCCATATTATCACCTCTTTATTGCTATCATTGTGGCATTATAACGTTAAAACGTCAATTGACATTTGCAAACTATAAAATGTTAAGTTGCAAACGATGATGCTCTGGTGCTGTTTTTTAAAGTGACATCCTGTCAAAACCACTATTCTATTCTTCTTGTCCTTTTACTCCAATATGCTGAACGTCGTTTGCAGTGTGCGATTGCAAGTATCCAGATATGGTTGTTCTGGTATATGTAAACGATTAGGTAGGGAAACCGATGCACGAGGCATCTGCGTGTTCCATCCACACGAAGATACCAGCGCTCCGGGTACTCGGCAATGACCTGAATGGAACGCTGAATTTCAACGTTCAAGTTGAGACCGAGACCTTGAGCTTTGTTTTCATAATACGCCACAGCCTCCCAAAGCTCTTCTTCAGATTCGTCGAGAATCGTGACGTCAATCATGAATATTTTGCCTTAATATCTGCGAATGCATTAGCCGCCGCGCGACCTGTGGCAGTTCCTTTGTGTACCATTTTGAGGCGACGCTGTATCTCTGTATTCTGCGTCTGGCTCAAATCGCAGTCGGATGGATCGTCCAGGCTCAGTATTAGTTCGTGAGCCAAGCTTGACCGCTCGCTCGCTGACAATGTCATGATTTGGCTACGTATTTTTTCCATTGTAATCATATTGAAATATTACCTCCGCTCTTAATTTGTCTTTTGAAGCCAACGTTGCAGATCATGGTATTATGCAAACACTTCTTTTTGATAGTCAAATTATACCATTATCAGTGTTTGTTTTTCAAATACCATTTGAAAACTATAAAATCATGCGGAAAAATGGGATGGAGTTCAAAAGGATTTGAATAAAATTCACATAAGGGTTATTTGTGCCTTGACCTCCGACTATAATGGATGACCCCAATGGCCCCCAAGGATATCGGCAATGCGTCAATTTCGGGGCTCAATCACACAGCCCGGTACTTCGCTGTCTACGCTTCGTGCCATCCTTACGAATGACTACGCAAGACTCGCTTACGGTGGTGGTGAGCCTAGTGTTGCCGTTGCGGTGCCGTAGGCTCCTCACTCCGTGCATTCGCACGGCTTTAAAATCGCGGTCACCCTTCACCTTTGGCTTGGGCCTTACGCTCTCTTATTTTCCGTCCCAGCTTTCACTGAGTAGGTTTCTTCGGATAGTTTCTGTTAATGATTTACCTTGTCTTTAACTTCCCCTTTCCATGGATTTAGCTTGGCGCAAATAATGGATGACCCTGAAGCGGCATCGCTTGTTCACTTTTTGCTCTTGTTCATTAATAATGAACAGTGGTATATTGTGAACACATGAGGGCTTTGTAATGAAAAACATTAATACTATTGTTCAAAATGCGATCAATAACACTCCACTTCGCCCAGGGTTAACTTTTGGTGAGTTTCAACCACTACGGGATAAAGGAATAAACCGAATTGATGGATTGCTGCCGATTTTTTATCAGAATGAGTGTACAAAGTTTTCGGTTCTTGTGAAGCTGCACCTTCATCATGCCGTAATTGCGGGGATACTAGCTGAAAAAGAGAGCTATGCATCCAATTTGATGATTATTACAGATCAGCTTGGGGCCACGCACGTTGAGATATTAATTAATGCAGGTGTTGCCTTTATGGATATGGCAGGCAACATCTCTCTTGATTTACCTGGCATGAGTACTCTGATAACCGGAAGAAAGCTCTCAAAGGGCCTACGCCAACCCACCATTGGGCGTGCTTTTCAAACTAGCGGCTTGAAATTGATATATGCATTTCTAACAGATCTTGACAGTTGTGATAACCTCAAGGATGCCCTGATTAATCAATCATTCAGATCAATAAATCAGCAAACGGGAATCTCTCTTGGTTCTATAGGATGGATATTGCAGGATCTTAGAGATGCGGGCTTTATCGTCATGGACGGCAAAACCCGGTTATTAATGGATAGAAAGAAACTTTTTAATAAATGGGTTGCTGGTTATATCGACCGCCTTCGTCCAAAACTGCTTACTAAACGATTTTCAGTTAGCAGCAATGACTGGTGGAAGAGTGTTCATCTAAACATCCCTGATCAATTATGGGGCGGAGAGGTTGCTGCATCTAAACTTACAAGATTTTTAAAACCTCAGATCGTCACAATATATACAAATTTAGGAATAGATGATTTGATCCTGGATGCGGGTTTACGCGTCGACCAAGATGGAGAGGTTGAGTTGATGCACTCTTTTTGGAAGAAACCGATTGTGCATAAAGATTGCACCCACCCAATATTGGTCTATGCCGATCTTCTGGCTAGCGATATTGACAGAAATAGAGAAACCGCACACAAGATATACGATGAATACTTGCGTAACATTATCGAATCCAATTGACCAAAGTGAATGGACAGTAACCGGATTTCAGGATGCTCTAAACAACGCATTAATGTTATCTGTTTTTTGTGAGAACGGTAAAACACATTATATTCCTTTTGTTTCGGCTCCAGCTCTTGTTATGCTCAAAATTATTGCGTTGAATGACAGACCTGATGATCGGGCACAAAAGGATGCTGACGACATTGCTTTTGTGATCAGGCATTACCTCGAAATTGGAAACAGGGCAAGACTGAAAGCCCACCCAGATTCAGATATAATAGCGAGTGTAGGTAGCGACATAGAACTTGCTTCAGCAACTTTAATTGGTCGCGATATGCGAGAGATGGCTAGCCCTGATTCAAGTGAATATATACTTAAAATACTGGATGCTGAAATAGAAAGTAACAGTCGCTGCTATCTAACCCGAGGGATAAAAAATGAGTTATGCAAAGGTGATTTCAACCGAGCCAGAACCATCCTGAAGAGTTTAAGAGCAGGCCTGATGCGCTAAAAACCGAGCAACACTTGTTAAACATCGACATCAAGGTCCAAATTAGTATCTAGTCTTAATGAAGCGATGACTCTGCCGAGAGAAACCACAGGACTGCTCAAATATAATGGACGCAGTTAGGCACAGATTTGTCCCTGGCCTCTTTGAGAGAAGGCCGCCCGCTCTTGAGCGATCAGCGGTAGATCCGGCGGATGACTCTCCGAAGTGATGAACTTCGTAAGCAACTAAAAATTATTGTTTTCCCTCTGCCCTCTACCCTCTGCAAAACAGAGTTTATCCACACCGACAACATATTTTTAAGAGTGATCTTATGATAAGGGTATTTCAAGCGATTAGCGACCCTGCGTAGCAGGGATGAAATACCCTTATCCTTTCGCGGAGATTCGCGGGCAAAAAACTCTGTGCCTTCTCCGTCAGGGCGTAGTTCCGTTTGCGGGATGGAGCCTGATGTGAGAGATCAAAAACGTACATAAAAAACAAGATATTGAATGATAGCAGTACAACGTCGTGTCACCATAATAGGTACACTCTTCAACAGGTAAATCGTTTTTTGCCGAGCTATATAATTATCAGAGATATCTGCCGGGCGCATCTGCCTGCCTGTGCTTCGCAGACAGACAGACAGACAGACAGACAGACAGACAGACAGACAGACAGACAGACAGACAGACAGACAGACAGACAGACAGACAGACAGACAGACAGACAGACAGACAGACAGACAGACAACGAAAGTGATCGATTCGATACGCGCCACATGCGGAAAAATGGGATGGAGTTCAAAAGGATTTGAATAAATTTCACATCGGGGTTGTTTGTGTCTTGACCTCCGACTATAATGGATGGCCATGCCAGCCCACATGTTGTTTTAAACGCTATCAACGAAGATTTGCAAACGCTGCCCGAAACATATCAGACAAGCCTGTGATTTCACCAGGGGGAAGGTAATCACTAAGTTCTTCTTCAATGTCAGCATCTGTTAATAACGCGCAATAATTTCGAATCATATCGTAAAAATCTTCAGTTGATAATCCCTTAAAATATGCAGATTTTTTTGCTAATCTTGAATATGCTGGTTTTAAGAGTCGTTTTTTGAGTGCCTCTTCATCTGGACGGACATTCATTCTGCAGAAAAACCAAATATCGTATATGTCCCGGATTAATCGCCGTTCATTCCATGCCGCCATTTTGTTTGCCATAGCAATTGAGAAAGCAAGAATTTTAATTGTTCGCGGCGGCAGCTTAAAAAGAGGAGACAAAAGTCGTGTCGTGGTGGTGGTGGTGGCGAGTTCCATCGCCGTCTTTGCTTCAACCTGCACAGATGTTTCGCCAACGGTTATTTTTATTCGCAGACATTTAGAGTTCATCGAGTGTCGAATCTCTGCCCCAGGGATTATACTGCTGCCCTGTTAATTTTCTAAAGAATGAGACGAATTGCTTGTCGTACTTCTTAAGATACGAGGTTACAACGGCCATATCGATATCCTCCTGGTTAATATCAGTTGCCGGGTCGAATGAAAAAACTTTTCCTTTGTAATAGTAGTAGTAGACATCCAGGAAAGCCTTTTCTTTATTCGCAATGTATTGCCCGTTGATGTAATCAAATCCAAAATAGAGGTGCGGGGCAATGCTGAGGTGTTCGATGGTGCCAAGCGCGCATTTATATATACGTGGTCGACCCTTCTTGACAGCCTGAATCCTGCGGGCGGGAATAGAGCCAATAATCGCTTTTTGTGCGAGTACAGTTCCTGTTGATATGTAGGAGTCCGGTTCAATGCGGCAACTGATGGCAGCTAAAGAGGCATCCGGAGTCGCATAAATACCCCGCTTTACCTTTATTAGATCTCCGGCTTCAACTAGATTCCGTACGGCTCGGAAGAGAGTAATCTCTGTATTTTCATCAAAGATCACTTTCAAATCGGGTAGAGTAAAAACTCCATCAAGCTCTTTGGAGAATCTTTGAATCGCTTTATATCTTTCTTTTGACATGTACAACAAGTATCACAAATTGATGCTTTGTGTCAACGTTGCAAACCACTAAACACACTAAATTCTCGAGAAAACGGGATGGAGTTCAAAAGGATTTATGAAAAAGAAAATGAAATACAGTGATGGGCCGATTGTAGAAGTAAAGTATTTGAATAAAATTCACATAAGAGTTATTTGTGTCTTTACCTCCGACTATAATGGATGCCCCTACCGGCCACCGTTAATTACTAAACTAAGTCTGACCCTGCCAGCCCCGATGTGTTGGCCCTGATGTGTTGGCCCTGATGTGTTGGCCCTGATGTTGACTGTTGATCGCTGATGAGATATAATTGGTTTGCATTTAAGAGATATTCATGCTTTTCAATTGATTGCTTTAAAAGCCACCATTTGATATATTTGAGCTATTAGTTGCAAAGGGATAAATCATGTTTGTTGAAAAAATGATAATTGAAACAGATGCACTAGGGCGTTTAAAAAAGGTTCCACTGCTGCCTCCTAATAAGCGGCTGGAAACCATTTTTTTTGTTGTCGGTGATTCGGTGTGTGACGCACCCGTGAAGCGCCAGCCATCTAGCGACCTGAAAGGTTCTGTCAAAATACTTGGCAATATTCTGAACTCAACTCCTGAAGAGTCATGGAATCTTCCGAGATGATAGTCTTGGATACACATATCTGGATTTGGTGGATTAACGGATGTGAATCTGAACTGGGAATCTCTCGTTTTCAACAGATTCAAGACGCGGATGAAGTTTGCGTCTCTGCAAGTAGCTGCTTTGAAGTGGCTTGGTTACAGCATCATAATAGAATTTATTCAACCGCTCTTTTCAAAGCCTCACCCTTGAAGATATTCATCCGTCCGTTTCCGCGATGCGTAACATGATAGATGACACCGGAGAACTCAACTCTCAATTTTTTTGCCATGATGAAAAAGCATCAGAAAGCAAAAACGCCCGTCAATCCCTATTTTTTATTTTTAGGTTTGATCCCGCTTTGGCCTCGAGTTTACAATTGCCGGCGAATCAATCCCTATGGTATATTTATGTCGTAAAAAACAAACCATATTATGAAAATGGTTTGTGTTTATCTAAGGATATAAACCTTGAGCATACAAAAACAAACAAAGTTAAACCAGATGCTACAGTCCATACCACGGGGGAGTGTAGTTACGACTTCATATCTCGCCGAGCTGGGAATATCATCGCAGCTGGCGCGAAAGTATGCTCAGAGCGGCTGGCTTGACAGACTAGGCTCCGGTGCGTTCTTTCGTAGTGGTGATTCCCCCGATTGGCTTGGAGCTCTATACGCGTTACAATCGCAACTCCATTTGAGCGTACATGTAGGAGCCGTAAGTGCGCTTGAATTGCAGGGGCGCGCACACTTTGTTCCCTTGGGTACAGGTAGACGTGTAACGCTTGTGAGCGATCATAGAGAGCACCTACCTAAATGGTTTACAGCTCATCGCTGGTCAGTCGCTCCATATCATTACTGTATGACGCTATTTGACAAACTACCAGATGGATCTACAGCATCATTAAATCGCGGTGATTTTTCAGTCGCTGTGTCGGCACCAGAACGAGCCATCTTGGAAGAGATGTATCTGGCTAACAGCAATAGTGCTATCAAGCACTCGCTGCTTTTGATGGAAGGTTTGTCGACTCTCAGGCCCAGCGCAGTTCAACCCCTGCTGGAAACCTGTACTTCTATCAAAGTCAAACGGCTGTTTTTATGGGCTGCGGAAAGAACTCAGCACTCCTGGATGGATCAACTGGACTTAAGCAGGATCGAACTTGGCACAGGGAAGCGACAGCTTTATAAAGGCGGGTATCTGCATCCAACATATCTGATCACAGTTCCACAGGAAGAGGAGCTACCCGATGTTTAATCCTCTCTACGAAGCCCAGGCCAATTTGCTAATCGAGTGTATACCTCAGGTGGCGAAGCATGAATGCTTTGCGCTTAAGGGCGGCACTGCAATCAATTTGTTTTTGCGCGACCTGCCTCGCATATCAGTAGACCTAGACTTGACTTATCTTCCTTTGAGATCGCGTGATGAATCTCTGCAGGATATCGAAAAGGCTCTTACCTTGATTAAGACGGATATAGAGCGGTATGTGGTTGGGACGCGCATTTGGGAGCGCAGTATTCAAGGGCATGTTTCAAAACTGTCAGTCGCACGTGCAGGCATAGAAATTAAGATCGAGGTAAATCTTGTAGTGCGCGGCAGCGTTAGAAAACCTATTCTTCGTGAGCTCTCTACTGCGGCCCAGAATCAATTCGGTGCATCCGCAAGAATACAAATACTTGCTGTTGAAGATATATATGGCGGTAAACTGTGCGCCGCCTTGGATCGCCAACACCCTCGGGACCTTTTTGATGTGAGTCAACTTCTAGCAGAATCAGGCATAACGCCTGCTATACGCCGTGCGTTTGTCGTGTATCTGGCCAGTCATCCGCGTCCCATGCACGAGCTGTTGAACCCAAATCTCGTAAATATTAACAATGCTTTCGAAGAACAGTTTGCTGGCATGACCCGTGGCTCTGTTACGTTGAATGAACTCCTTGAGACGCGCCAAAGATTGGTGCATTTGCTACCCCACTCACTGGACTCTTCAGAGCGCCGGTTTCTCATTTCCATGAAAGAAGGTGAACCTGAGTGGGATCTGCTGGGTATAGCTGACATTGCACGCATGCCCGCGCTCCAGTGGAAGCTTCTCAATATCCGTAAAATGGATGCGGAAAAACGAGTATTCGCCTTAGAGAAGTTGCACCATTTTCTGAATATGTAGGTTTTGTTGTCACGACGGTGGCCGCCCGTTCTTGAGCGATCAGCAGTAGATACGGATGGATGACTCTCCGAAGTGATGAACTTCGCAAGCAACTGAAAGAGATAGCTGCCTGTGCTTCGCACGCAGACAGGCAACGAAAATGATTGATTCGATACGCGCTACATGCGGTAAAATGGGATGGAGCTCAAAAGGATTTGAATAAAATTCACATAAGGGTTATTTGTGTCTTGACCTCCGACTATAATGGATGGCCCTTATGCCCCCGGTTGTGTTCTGTTATTAAGCGTACAATTAATCCAAAGAGGATTTCTCCGCATATCTAATATTGCAATAATAATCACAACTTCTTTTTTTACATCATAGTAGATAGCGTATGGAAATTTTTTACAAATCATTCGAAACACGCCGCTATATGCATTACCGGCCCTGTCTGAGTTCATCAAGAGAAATGAATTTAGCTTCCCCGCGTTTAATTTTTCTTTGTCTTTGACCAAGAACATCATCATGCCATGAGGGTGATTCTATTTCATCAGTTCTCAGAGAATCCCAAATTTCTTCCATCAGGACAAGTTTGTCTTTGGCTGGCAAATTCCTTATTTCTGCTGTAATCATTTCTTTCTCCAAAAGCTCTTTACTTTTTATTGAATGACTACATGATACCAAAAAAAACATGGCATAGATAATCTTAAATTAAAAGCGATTATGGAGTAGTGCAAGCATCCTGCTTGCAGATGAAGTTTCCGGTGAAGTTGGAGCTGTTTTAATTGCTACATGCGGAAAAATGGGATGGAGTTCAAAAAGATTTGAATAAAATTTAACATAAGGGTTATTTGTGTCTTAACCTCCGACTATAATGGATGCCCCTGCCAGCTCCGGAAGAGTTTAAATCGGCTTATTATAAACAATTGCCATCCGCACATCGTTATACAATGAATCTTTCGAAGGTTGTTTGCCAAATGTTTTTATGTAAAGATTCCTGATACCGACATTATCCTTGTCGGTTTCTCCATATACAGGAAAGCTATAAACCTCTCCATCTATCTTAGGTTCAAACATAATTCCATGATTCCCTTTGAACGGCTTTGTGTGATCGTGCAGACCGTTCAGAATATTGTCTGGAATATCACCATCAAAAGCCGCGCAGGTGCTAGTTTCCATGTTGAAATGTTTGCATTCAAAACATATTGGCTTAAGTCTTATCATTGCCATGATCTACCACGCCCAAGACTCTTCACTCATGTCAAAAGCCTTGTTGATTTCATCCTGCGTCAGAGCGGTGCCCCGCTCAATAGCCTTGCGCATAAGTTCGGTGCTCTTGGCATATGCCTTGATGCTATCAAAATATGCAGGCAGCACCATTGGAAAGGAAACACCCGACTTCTCATAATATGAAAAAGCTTCAATATACTTCTCTTCAGCTTTTCCGTATTCGTTACTTGCTTCAGTAAGCTCTTTGTTGTCTGTGAACTTCATTATTTAACTTCAGTCTAGATAATAACAGATTCATCTCTTTTTCGTCAAAATTGTTTTTTAGTTTCATCACAGTATCTTTTTTAATCGCCAACACACTTGCGCAAAAACCATGTTATGGTGTATATTGATCTTGTTCGCATGACTCACGCAGTCATGAGTCCGAGCACTGAACGAGGAGGGAAACCGCCTTTTGATCCGTTCATTGCGGCACATGTTCGGTTTAATGTGTGTCTTTGGAGGGGGAGGCGACTCTAACCCTTGTGGCGCGGTACTCAGGTGCCGCGCCTTATTGTTTTCTGATGCATAAAAGCTTCCCTTTTCTGTAATAGTCATATCTTTTTGGGGTCAGTTGGGGTATTAACCCTAAAAATTAAAAATAAGACTCCTGAGTTACTTCCGACGCTCATTGTCCAGCTTTCCTGAGATTTATTCAACCGATCTTTTCAAAGCCTCACCCTTAAAGATTCATCCGTCCGTTTCCACGATGCTTTGATAGATGGCACCGGGGAACTCAACTCCCAATTTTTTAGCCGTGGTGAAAAAACATCAGAGAGATAAAACACCCATCAATCCCTATTTTCTATTTTTAGGTTTGGCCCCAATGAGCCTACAGTGAGCCTACAGTGCTTCGCTGTCTACGCTTCGTGCCATCCTTAAAACAAACCTATTGCAGTTCACCACAGAAATATGGTTAAATATGTGCGTTCTCCCTGCATATAAATACACCAGCTAAAAACGAGGAACAAACCAAATGGCCAAAAAATTAAAAAGGATCTATCGCTCAGTCATTTACAGCTTAGGCAGTTGCCTGGTTATCACAGGCAATGGATATCCACAGACCAAGCGGATTTTAAAACACACTGACGCAGAAGCTTTAAACAATGACTGGACAGCTGTTGGCAAAGACATAAAGAAAGCAACCCAAACCTACAGTTAATTCAACGGGCAGTCAAAAAAACAACTTAAAGCGTCAGCAAAAACGGCACCCACAACCATCAGCGCGGCAAAACAGCGCTTCAAGCCTTTCAGTGGAGCAGCACCAAATTGAGGCTTTCAGCGGACCTTTGCCACATCCCGAACACTTAAAACAATATGATCTTATAGTGCCAGGTGCAGCCGACCGAATATTGAAACAAGCTGAACAGCAGACAACACACCGCATAAAAACAGAGAGCAGCGCGGTATCCGCTGAAATAGCTCAAAACCTACTGGCACAAGTATTTGCTTTCATCCTGGCTCTTACAGGCATTGGCGGTGGAATCTTACTCACCTTAAATGATCATGGTGGAGCAGGTGGAACCCTAATGACTGTAACAATAGGAACGCTCTGCGTTGCATACCTAAAATCACGCAAATAAAACACCATGACACACAACATGACAAACCCCCGTTTAACCAGCATTAACAAAAATTATCAAACATCAACAATATTGAAAATCAGAAAAAACATGGAGTAGCTTTTTCTGATGCACAGTACGCCTTTGCTGATCCACGGCGAATTATTGCCGAAGATTTAACACATAGCCAGGATGAGAAAAGGTATTTATGAAAAAGAAAACGAAATACAGTGATGGGCCGATTGGAGAAGTAAAGATTGTAAAGGATTTTCTTCCTCCTCCGTCTCAACTTGCATTTAAAGAAGAACAAGTCAAAGTAACGATTGGGCTAAGCAAGAGTAGCGTTGATTTCTTTCGTAAGGAAGCGAAGCGAAACAACACACAATACCAGCGAATGATCCGACAACTTTTAGACATGTATGTGGCTAAACACCAATAGCTTGATGTACTGTCACCGGTCACTCAAAGTGTACCACTTACGGTCGATTTAAAATGTACCATCCGTGAAGACAATTATTGATTTTTTCCGTCTTGTTTGTCAAGCGGTCTGCTTCGTTTTTTTGTGAAATATGTGGAAGAGGCATCTGGCAGATGGTATTTTGGCTGCGCGGTTCGGCGCATAAGGCTCTGCGGGGACGCAACCTGATCGCCAGTCCTGAAAACAAGGCATTAGCTTTGAGGAAGGCAGCCGAATTTCAAGCAAAGCTGTCTGCCTGTTTTCTGATTGCGAAAAATCCCAGGGGGTTTGGGGGACTGGTCCCCCATGTGTTAAAATGCGGGTATTCATTTTAGGCTCATTTTTATTCATTGTTGCTGACAGGTTCATTTTTCATACGATAGCTGCGGCCCTTAAACGGGATCACCTGCGCGTTTGAGAGAAGTCTGTCAAGGATGGCTCCAGCTGTTGGAACATCTCCGATCAGATGTCCCCAGTCTTCGATGGGGCGATTGCTTGTCATTAGAGTTGAACGAACTTCGTAACGCCTCATTATGACTTCGAAAAGATACTCTCCCGCTCGTTTTGGGAGTTGCTTCAATCCCATATCATCAATGATAAGCAGCTCCGGTTTAAGGTATTTTGTGAGCAGTCTATGATTGCTGAGAGTCTCATCTTCCATGAACTCCCGAACGATGTCAAAGATAGAGCAGTAGTGAACCGTAAGCCCCTGTTTAATCGCTTCGTAGCCTATGCTCTGTGCCAGGTGGGTTTTACCAGTGCCCGGCGGGCCAATGAAAAGCAGGTCGCCATGCTTGCGGATGAAGGAGCAGGTGGCGAGTTCATAGAATTGAGCCCGGTTAAGGTTCGGGTTAAACTGCCAGTCAAAGTGACTTAGCGGTTTCAGATTAACGAAGCCGGCTGATTTATGCATCCGCTCGATTCGGCGATCACAGCGGACACCCAGTTCATCCTGAACGAGCAGTTCAAGGAACTGCTCATAATCAAGCTGGTTCGCACGCGCCTCCTGCAGTCGAATATCAAGAGTGGATATCATGCCGGAAAGGCGAAGTTGTTTCAAAGTATCTGACAAAGGTGTGTTCATGAAAATAGTCCTTTCGTATTTAAGTGTTGATCATATGTTTCTATATCTCGGATCAGAGAATGCTTCTTGATGAATTCAAAGTAGATCTGCTCCTGCTTTCCGGCGAGGATAATATGGCTTTTAAGCTCACTGAGGTTGAATGAGCCGGCCATTAAAGCCCGGCGGCAGCCAAGGTTAATGTCCGCTGCCGAATGTTTCTTAGGAAGGCTTAGAAGCCCGTTTAAGACCCTGCTGCCAGGGATACCCCTGTTCTGCAGCATGGCCTGAGCCCATAAGAGTGCGTCATCCCCGATCAGAGCGGATTTTCTGAGCATCCACTCATTACCGCGTTCGGGGTTGCTGATTTTTTCTTTCGGAATATGTTCGCTGCGGGTGCTGAACTGACCGGGTTCCTTGCGGGCATGGATGGTGATCTGCTCCATCCGCAGATTGAAGATCTTCACGGTTCTGCCATCAAAGCGAACCCAGACCTCGCGACGCATATATTCCGGCGGCACGGAGTAATAAGCCTTTTGAACTTCCACATGCGCATCGCGATGAACTTTACGCTTTTGTTCCTGAAAAGCCGGAAACAGGTCAGGAGGAAGTTTTTTAAGGCGGGGCTTCTCCTCAACGAACATTGAGTGAACCTGCCGCCGTGTTGTACCATGAATACGCTGATCAGCTATGCTGCGTTCCCATTCGGACAGGAAAATATTCTGTTCACCCAGAGAATTGAAACTGCGGCCTTTAATGGCATTGTTCTGCACGTAGTCAACCTGGCGCTCGACCTTGCCTTTGTGACGGGGAGTATAGACTCTGGTTGGCATAATGCAGGTCCCATAATGTTCGGCAAACTCCCGCAGCTTGGGGTTAAGCTCAGGATCATAAACATCAGCCTTGATAACTCCCGCCTTGAGATTATCAATTACCATAGTCTCGGGCACTCCTCCGAATGCACGGAATGCGTTCTCCATAGCACGCAGAAAACATTCGGTGCTCTGTGTATAACTGACCTCGCTGTAGCCCTTTCTGCTATAGCTTAATGTGATCCGGAAAAGGTGCGTTTTACGACGTTTGCCCTGTCCATCCACAATCCAGGCTCCGGCACCGTAGTCCACCTGACACTCCTCACCGGGAAGTTTTTCCATCCGCCTAAACGGAACCTCAGAAGCTAGATCTAGTTTGCGGACATAACGCTTAACCGACTCATAGCTTCCTCCAAAACCCTTGTGGACGCACAACTCCTGATAAACGCGCTGGGCACTTAAGTTGTCATTTAGCTGCTCACGGATGAAAGAGTCATATATCGCACATGTGCTTTTTCGACCGACTTTCCCGGCGGTCGAAATGGTACCCTTTGTTTCTTCGCTGTCTGAATCGACAGCTGTCTCAGTGGTACATTCCCCTTCCTTTTTGAGATATTTCTTAACCGTTTTTCTATGGGCACCTAGCTTTCGTGAAATCCGGCGGACACTCCAGCCTAATTCACCCAGCATTTCTATGTTGCTTTTCATACTCTCGGCTTGTTTTGACGCTTAGCCTCTGTAATATACTTATTAACAACAACTTACATCAAAAAAACGTCGTTTTTCGGCCCTTAGAGCGTCATTTTGGCCCCTGAAATCAAGGTTTAACGAATGTGGCAGGACATGATCATCAGTTATTATTGAGTTGTGCTTGCACTATGAGATGGAGATTGAACGGAGAGTTGAAATCAGTAGCATCCCATAGGCACTGAAAAGAGGCACAATTCCCCCTTTCCCCCATTGATTCATTGGGGTTTTTGTGATTTCAAAGGCGGTTCCAAATGTGCGTTTGTCTGCGTCTAATGCGGAAGTGCCTGAAAACAGGGGTTTTGGGAGGGGTGCTATCCCATAGGCACATTTGAAAACCTCTCAAACCCTTGG
>Ga0265294_10005911_pt1 | contig 14822 bp, 11 predicted proteins | sample MunlanPumphouse3_FD_192504 | JGI IMG/M metagenome (GOLD analysis project Ga0265294, IMG submission 192504) | Groundwater microbial communities from a municipal landfill in Southern Ontario, Canada - Pumphouse #3 | ecosystem: Environmental > Aquatic > Deep subsurface > Groundwater | place... | reverse complement strand
CATCCCTACAAATCTAAATTTAGAAGTGATTTGAGCTCTTTTTTGAGTTCTTCAATCTCTTCATCTAAAGAGTCAATTCTGCCCATTATAACCGATGGAGAATCATACACTACTTTTTCATATTCGGTTTCCAAATACTTATTGATTGAGAGGTCATAGTCATTAGCAATGATGTCTTTTTTATCAACAAAGAACGACTTTTCAAGTCTAGTTCTATTTACTTCCTGATCTAAATGATGGAATCTATCAATAATGTCATTTATATCATTATCTTCAATTGGACTTCGTTTATCATCTAGCGTGTATCCATCTGCTTCCATATTATAGAACCAAACCTTGTCTGTTCCACCAGTGTTGGTTTTTGTAAATATAATAATAGCTGTTGAAACTCCCGCATATGGCTTAAATACGCCACTAGGCATAGAAATAACAGCAACCAATTTTTGATTGTCTACAAGTTCTTTTCTAATATCTTTATGTGCATTACTCGAACCAAATAGAACACCATCTGGAACAATAGAAGCCGCTCTTCCTCCGACCTTTAACATTCTAAGCATAACAGCTAAGAATAATAATTCTGTCTTCTTTGTCTTTGTTACAGCTAGCAAGTCTTTCGACACTGCTTCATAATCTAAGCTACCTTTAAAAGGTGGATTGGCTAAGATTAAAGAATACTTATTTGCAGCTGTATTTTCTTCTGATAGTGAATCTTGATATTTAATATCTGGTTGATCGACACCATGAAGCATCATATTCATCGCACCAATTCGAAGCATGGTTTGATCTGTATCATAGCCACTAAACATAGTTGTCGTGTATTTTTCTTGATTTTCTGCTTTTAATAGTTCCTTTGAATAGTGTTCATGAACGTATCTTGCTGATTCAACAATAAAACCTGCACTTCCCATTGCAGGATCTACAATTACATCATTTAATGTAGGTTTCATAAGTTCCACCATCATTCGAATGATATGTCTCGGTGTTCTAAATTGACCATTAGTACCACTAGATGCTATTTTAGCTAATAAATATTCATAGACGTCACCCATGATATCCTTATTATTCAAATCAAGTGCATCTAATCCATCTACCACTTTTAATAGTACTCTTGGTGTTGGAACCATAAAAACTGCATCTTTCATATATCTTGAAAAAGCAGTATCCTTGCCATTATTGATTTGCTTGATGAAAGGGAATACTTTGTCTTTAACTGTATTAAATAGTAATTGAGGTTCAAAATTCTTAAAATGACTCCATCGTAAATTAGTGTATGGTTCATTGATATTCTCTTTCTCATCTAAGTAATTACCTGATTTAAATAATAGATTTTTAGGCTCGACACCTAAAACTTGTGCATTTCGTTCTTTTTTAATCTGATTGTCATCAAGTAGTTTTATAAATAATAAATACGTAACTTGCTCAATTACTGATAAAGGGTTGGCTAGACCACCTGTCCAAAACGTCTCCCAAATATTATCAATTTTGCTTTTTAAATCTCCTGTAATCATTTCTTTTCCCCCTCAGCTTTTATATTGTTTTTATTAAATAACGTTTGTAACTTTCTTTTCATTTTAATGGTGGGTTCAAATTTACCATTCTCCCACCGATTAACCGTAACAACTGATATGTTTAAAATTTCTGCAAGTTCTCCTTGAGATATCAACATAACTTCTCTAAGTTTTTTTACTTTTTCCGCATATGTCATATGGAATACTCCTTTTAACATCATATTAACACTAATGTAACATATTATAGAAATTTAATAAATGTATATAATCTAAGTTGGCTAGTGTTTCATATTTGTATAAAAAAATCTGTTTAATCCCAACAAACTCCACCATTACCGGTTTTCAACCCCTACTTAAAATTAAAATGCAATCGTGTATTTAAGGCGGTAATCGTGTTACTAAATATATGATGTATACAATATCTACTGATTTATAGTTTTAATAACGATTTTAATAATTCAACTGATTTTGGAATATAGGAGAAACTTCCCTTTCTGCACGAAAAAAAAGGTCCGATACAATTGTATCAAACCATTTAGTGTTATGTGGTACGGTGAATGGGACTCGAACCCACAAAGTGTTTACCACCATTAGAACCTGAATCTAACGCGTCTACCATTTCCGCCATCACCGTGCTTTTATAAGTATAAACGAACAAGTGAACAGCGCAATATTATTTCTTTAAGAAACTGACAATTGTTTTCATTACCATCTCGTCTTCTTGGGTAATTAAGTCATAATCCACTTCATAGTCAGTAACGGTTGTTTTGGGATTATCAATCCCTTTATCTTTTAAGACTTGACGTAAATATTGTTCAGCCCGTTCGTTTAGAAAGGGTGAATGTCCTCTTTTTTCGACATAAAGGAGTTCGATATTATCTTTTCGCTCAGCAACTTTTTTAATTTTATCAATTGATGCTTTGGGTCGAATAATATTATCTTCTAGACCATGGACAAAAAGCATTGGAACTTTGGCTTTGCGCACCGCCTTCATTCCGTTATAGGTCGCATAGCGACCATACCGCCAATACCCATCCATGAAGACAAAGGGATAAAAGGGAATTAAAAGCGGACTTGAACTAATAATAATTTTACTCGGAGAAAGAAAGCCTGACATTGAGACGACTTTATCAATATGATGCTTTTTGAGCAAAACGCTATTCATGGCGACAAAGCCACCCCACGAATGGCCAACAGCATACTTCTTGAGATCTCTTAAGTCGGTTCTTGATTCGATGTAGCGGAGCGCATAATCTAAGTCCACCAAAGGCTGAATAATATTGATCATTGCTTTTCCTGAACTCAGCGCACAGCCAGTATAATCAAAAGCAAGGATGATAAAGCCTTCTTGCGCTAAGCGATTAATCTCGGTCGTATACGCTGTATGGCCCGCGCCGATGCCATGAGTGAATATGATTAATTCTTTAAAACTTGTAAAACGTTTTTGATAGTAGAGATATCCCCGCAATACTTGCTTTTTATTACCTAAAAACTGAATTGGATCGCCCACAAGTCCAGTGAAGTCTTCGCTTTGTAAGTATTTTAAAGCTGGCGAACCATCTCCACGCTTATTTAAAGCATGTTTAAGCATGATATTGATGATTAAAGAAATGATGATAATGAACAAAACTATCGATATTCCAATAATAATTAATGTCCGATAAATTTGTGGCATACTACTTTCCTTTAAACATCATACACCAGATACCTTTTAAAAACTTGCGATTTGCCATGTGGACAAGGCCATCAATGGCACCATTGCTCATCATGCCCGACATCGTATATCCACGGAGTGGCATTGTCATCGCGCTTTCGATAAACATTTTTCTTGTCGCTTCGATATCTTCGCCTTTCATCTTGGCGGCAATTCGTTTTAATAACTTGCGAATAATCTTGCCAACTAATGTATCTTCAATATCGCGCAAAGTCGAGTTTTTACTAAAAGGTCTCTTTCGACGATTTATTGCAATCGGTAATTTGGCTTGCAATATTTTTTCAAATTCCTGGTCACTTATTACAAATTCAGCGCTTGGCTTGTTATAGTTCACTAGTTCCTCATCATGTAGATAAGCGGTATCTTCTCCTTCGACTATAATTTCCTTTTTTAACCGAATATCACGAGATGAAGAGCCAACTTCGAAAAGATATACACCTTTTTCTAAAATGAATTCATGCGTTGAAAGATCGAATAGTTTAAGATCGTCTATACTTATGATAATTGTAACTCGTTTTGATTCATTGGGTTGAAGTGTAACTTTATTAAATCCCTTTAGTTCATGTCGGGGCTTATAAGTCCCTCTAGCATTACTAGAAACGTATAGCTGCACCACTTCTTTTCCTTCGACATCTCCTTTATTCGTGACATCAAAAGAAACGTTATATTGAATTTGTTGATTAATAAAATCATATTTTATATCTAAGTTGTCATAGATAAAGGTTGTATAAGAAAGTCCATAGCCAAATGGATATAAGACCGGCACATTAGCGGTATCGAAATAGCGGTAGCCAACAAAGATGCTCTCTTTATAGAGCACATTCGTGCCATCACCAGGAAAGTATTTCGCGCTTGGTGTGTCACTATATTTAAGAGGCCATGTCTCCGGTAGTTTTCCAGAAGGATTAACGCGACCTAGTAATACGTCTGCTAAGGCTGGCCCGCAAGCTTCGCCAGCTAGGTAGGTAAGGATAAGCCCATTTATCTGATCGACAAAAGGTAATTCAATCGGAGAACCGCATTGCAAAACAACAATTACTTTCTTACCTAATTTTGTTAACTTATCGACTAACGAAAGATGACATTCCGGCAAAGACATATTGTCACGATCAAAGCCTTCGCTTTCATAAGCATCAGGTAAACCTATCAAGACGACAATAGTGTCGCTTGCTTTCGCTAAATCAAGCGCGTGAGATTCCAATTCCTCATCAACGGCATCGCTGTTATGTTTGTATCCGGGTGCATAATTGTACTCAATCTTTTCATTTTCTAGCCACTGTAAGAAGGACACCAATTTGTGGGGTGTAACTTTTGAACTGCCTGTTCCTTGATAACGAGGATATTCTGCAAAGGAGCCAATAATGGCAACTTTTTTGAATGATTTCAATGGCAAAATGCCATCATTTTTTAATAAAACGCTACTTTGGGCAGCAATTATGCGAGCTAATGAAAAATGCTCTTCATAATCGCAAGAAGATGTATATTCGAGGTCTTTGACTTTTTGGTGAAGGTTATAAACATTACTAACACAAATATCGACATCGGCTTCGGTTAGCATTTTCTTTTTGATACCGCGCATAAGATTACGGTAGCGCTTGCCAATCCCGGGCATCTCAAGGTCAGTGCCACTTTTCCTCGAAAGGTAGTCATCATTGATTGCTCCCCAGTCGGTGACGACAAGTCCTTCATATTTCCATTCGTGTCGTAAAAGTGTATTTAATAACCAATTATTGTCACTAGAATATATACCATTGATGCGATTATATGAGCACATAACGGTATAGGGCTCACCTTCCTGAACCGCGATTTTAAATGGCTTAAGGTATAGTTCAAATAAGGCTCTAGGATCAATCACGGCATTGATAACAAGGCGGTCAGTTTCCTGATTATTAGCAGCATAATGTTTTAACGATGTGCCAACACCTAAACTTTGCACGCCTTTTATGAAACTCGCTCCCATCTTGCCCGATAGAAGGGGGTCTTCTGAAAAATATTCAAAATTTCGACCGCACAAAGGATTGCGCTTAATATTGACGCCTGGCCCAAGCACAACCGCCACTTTTTGATGTAAAGCTTCTTTAGCGATAGCTTGACCCATTTCAAAGATCAAATTTTCATCAAACGAACACGCGACTAACGAAGCCGTCGGAAAACAAGTCGCCGGTAAAGAGGCGGCGATACCTAGTTGATCACTCTTTGTCACCTGTTTTCTAAGACCATGAGGTCCATCGCTGACGTCAAAGGGTTTCAAATCCAATTCTTTAATGCCACGAACTCTCCAAAAACCATCTCCATATAAAAGTTCAAGTTTTGTTCTTAAGGGAAGGTTTTTGATTTCCAGCGGAATATTTTTGTAACTTGTCATATTTTCATTATAAACAAAAAATCACTCCGAAGAGTGACTTTTTAAGAATAGTTCTAACAATTTAGTTAATCAAAACATCGAGTAATAACATAACGATGAAACCGGCCATAAAGCCGACGGTGGCCAAGTTGGAATGTTCACCTTCCTGCGACTGGGGAATTAGTTCCTCGATTACAACATAGACCATCGCTCCTGCCGCAAAAGAAAGAAGATAAGGAAGAATCGGAACCATTAGTTCAGTTAATAAAATAGTAATAATGGCGGCAATTGGCTCAATAATGCCGGTAAAACTTCCAATCAAAAAGGCTTTAGTTCGAGAATGGCCTTCGAGTCTTAATGGCAGTGAGACAATCGCTCCTTCGGGAAAGTTTTGAATGGCGATACCAATGGCAAGTGCTAAAGCTCCCATCAAAGTAATTCCAACATTTCCTGTTAATGCTCCAGCAAAGGAAACACCAACGGCAATACCTTCAGGGACATTATGCAAAGCAACCGCAAAAACCATCATTGAAGTCCGATTCATCTTTCGTGTTTTGACACCCTCAGGCTTATCACTATTAATATGCAGATGAGGAATTATTGTATCCAGTAATAGTAAAAAGCCCATACCGACAGCAAAGCCGATAACGGCAGGAAGAATCCCGCCGTTTACCTCAGCTTCTAAAGAAGGGATGAGCAATGACCAAATCGAAGCGGCAATCATCACGCCTGAAGCAAAGCCCAATAAGACTTTTTGCAACCACGGTTTAATGCCATTTTTAGCAAAAATAACCATCGAGGCACCGAGAGCGGTGCCTACGAATGGCATAGCAAGTCCAATAATTACTATTACGTAAATCGGCATAAATTAATTTACTTGTTTAAGTTGTAGAAAGTTTTAAGACCAGGATATTTTGCTTTTTCGCCAAGTCTTTCTTCGATACGCATCAGGCGATTGTATTTAGCAATGCGATCGGTTCTTGACATTGAACCGGTTTTAATTTGGCCTGCATTGACCGCTACCGCTAAGTCGGCAATCGTTGTATCTTCTGTCTCGCCCGAACGATGGGAAATAACATTGGTGTAATTGGCGGCTTTAGCCATTTTAATTGCATCAAGCGTTTCGGTTAGAGTACCAATTTGATTGAGTTTAATGAGGATAGAGTTACAAATACCTTTATCAATACCTTCTTTAAGAATTGAAGGGTTTGTAACGAATAAATCATCACCAACCAGTTGAATTTTGTGACCGAGAACTTCAGTGAGTTTCTTCCAACCAGCCCAGTCTTTTTCTCCTAAACCATCTTCGATGGAAATAATCGGGAACTTCTCAATCATCTTTTCGTACCAGGCAATCATTTCTTCCGATGTTTTGACACCTTGTCCACTCTTTTTAAGATTGTAAGTGCCATTTTCTTCATCGTAGAATTCGCTAGCGGCGACGTCCATGGCTAAAAAGACATCTTTCCCCGGAACATAACCGGCATTTTTAATGGCCTGAACAATGACTTCAAGAGGCTCTTCATTAGATGAAAGATTAGGAGCAAAGCCACCTTCGTCACCAACAGCCGTGACATGGCCCATTTTCTTAAGAACTTTTTTTAGTTCGTGGAATATTTCTGCGCCCCAGCGAATAGCTTCGCGAACATTAGGAGCACCAACGGGCATAATCATAAATTCTTGAAAGTCGACAGATGAATCAGCGTGGGAACCACCATTAATAACATTCATCATCGGAACAGGTAAGGTTACTGCTTCTTGTCCACCGATTTGTTCATAAAGAGGAACGTGATTAAAATCAGCAGCACATTTAACAACGGCAAGAGAAACACCAAGTAAGGCGTTCGCACCGAGGTTTGATTTAAACTTTGTGCCATCGAGGGCGAGAAGTTTATCATCTAAGACTTTTTGCTCCCTGACATCCATACCAACAACGGCTGGTCCTAGAATCTTATTGACGTTATCAACGGCCTTTAAAACGCCTTTGCCACCAAAACGTTTCTTATCACCATCACGTAGTTCAAGCGCTTCGCGCTCACCAGTGGATGCACCACTTGGAACAATTGCTCTTCCGAATGCCCCACAATAGGTTTGAACTTCGACTTCGATGGTCGGATTACCACGTGAGTCAATGACTTCACGGGCATGAACTGATTTGATTTTTGACATATATTTATCTCCTTTGGAATATTTATCCTTTTCTATTCTAACTGAGGTACTCGCTTTTTTCTATCACTTTAACATACACGCGCATTGTAAGCGCATCAAAGACGCTTATTCGCGATAAAGTGGCATGCTCATACAATGAGGGCCGCCCCGACCTCGTGCTAATTCGCTACTGCGAACAGGAATAACTTTAATTCCGTCCTTTTCTAAGATTTCATTTGTAATTGTGTTTCGAGCATAAACAATTACTTTGCCTGGTTCAAGCACGAGAGTATTGGCGCCATCGTTCCACTGTTCGCGGTCACTTGCAACTGAATCGTTTCCGCCACAGGGAATAAAGGTAATAGGTCGATTCATTATTTTCGATAAAGTCTTGGTGAGGTTTTCTTTGTAGGCAACGATACGCAATGTATTGCTTTTTAATCCTGGTTTAATGACAAAGTGATCAATTTTACCAATAAATTCATGATGAGCGACAAAGCGATTGTCATCAACTTGCGTCAATACCGTATCAAGATGCATAAATGTCCTCTCTTTTGGAAGGTTAATAGCGATGACCGTCTCCCATCTCCCACTCGCGAAAAGCCGCTTTGCAAGCACTTCAACTGCATCAGGTTGTGTCCGTTCGCTAATTCCGATGGCAACAGTGTTTTCGGTTAATACCATAACATCTCCGCCTTCAAGTGAAGAAGTCTCCTCGCGCTTGTAAAAGCGATGTGTATCCTTATAATCAGGATGATGAGTAAAAATATAGTCAATATATATCGCCTCGCGGCGTCTTACTTCGTTATGCATTCGATTAATCGATACACCATCGCCAATTGCACATGCACAATCACGAGTAAAATATAAGTTAGGCATCGGGTCAGTCACAAAAGGATAGTCTTCGATATAGGAACGAAGTGATTCCTTTTTATAGCCGGGAAGCTGCGATTTTCTAATTCCCGCCATTGTAACTTTAATTAGTTCTTTACTATCTAAAGTCGTAAGATACTCTCTTATCTTGTGAATGGTCAAAGGATTATTTATGTGTGCTTCTTTTATAAATTGCTCAATAAAGAGTTTGCGAACATGTTTACTCACAATCGCTTCGGAAGCGAGGTCGACTAAATAAACGACTTCGGCACCCGCTTGGCGAATAACGCTAACAAAGGCATCATGTTCTTTTTGTGCTTCCTCTAACCAAGGAATGTCATCAAACAATTGCTCAAACAAATATTTCGGTGTTAGGTTAGACAATTCGTGTCCGGGGCGATGGACTAAAACACGCCTTAGTTTGCCAATTTCTGATGTAATTTTTATCTTTTCCATAATATAAATATTATAGCATTCTCATTGCCGTTTATCTATTAAACGCCCTGAAGATAATAGCAACTTACAAAGTAAGTGCTCGATAAACACTTAAATTGACACGATAATCCTTGACAACTATTCCTTCGTTTTCCAGTAAGGCTTTTTGCCCATTTAAACCATTAAAGCCAAAATTCCGCGCCAAGCCACCTCGCGAATTAACAATTCGATGGCAAGGAATAGTAATCATTTCTGGATTATTATGCAAAGCATTACCCACCGCACGAACAGCTTTTGGCATTCCAATCATGGTCGCGATATCTTGATAAGTGGCGACCTTACCAAAAGGAATTCTTTTTGTAGCTTCATAAACTATTTTTTGAAATGATGTCATTTTTTCGTCCTTGCTTCATTTATCGGAGATATTCTAATACTACATCTACCAAGAAAAAGAGGATAAGACAATAAAAAACCCTTGAATTTCAAGGGTAAGTTGCGTGCTTGGTGGAGCTGACGAGGATCGAACTCGCTACCTCTTCCATGCCATGGAAGCGCTCTCCCAGATGAGCTACAGCCCCAAGCGGTCTAAACAACTTCAATATATTAGCGTTTTTAACTAACAATTTCAATAGTTATAAAAGTAAATATTATTTGAACATTAGACCGTAAAATAATGTCTATTTGATGTAAGCGCCATATTCAGCAACTTTGCCTGGGGCTGGCGTTAATTGCGTATTTAAAACATAAACGCGAACATTGCCTTTCCCTGACATTGATACCGAAAGACTCCCATTAGTAACATTTCTTGTCTCACCAGTAACAGCATCGACGTATATACCATTGGGAATATTGTTGAAAGTAGCGCCTCCGGAGACGGTGATTAAGGCAAAACTATCGGTTGTGCTATCGGTGAAACGGCGTTTATACGCTAGGCCACCACTAACATCATCAGTCGAATACTGTCCCTTCTGCAATGCAGGAACGGCATGACGAATAAGATTTAAGGTCCGAATATGTTTAGCTAAAGGATGATTAAGAGTATTTGCCACGGCACCGCTAGCATTGGTGTACTTACCAAAATCAGTCGCAGTCACGCTTCCGGCAATATGATCGCCAAAGTAGGCGCGTCCCGTATCACTTAATGGTGCGTTAGGGCCAACGTCAATCCGTTTGCCTTTTTGGAATTCAATTTCGCTTCCGTAGTAGATGCTTGGAACGCCTCTAAAAGTAAACATCAAAGCGAGGTTTTCAGCCCAAACATCTTGTGGCTGATTAAATCTTTCGCCTTCGGGGGCGCCATCAGGGGCATAGTCATGAGAGTCTACGTAAGTGACATTCCATGTCGCATCAGCGTAAACGTGATCGTTTCCCTTTGCAATATTGAAGGCATCCCACGCATTTTTAAAGTTCCAATGCATCGGGAAGTCGATGACATTAAGATCGCTCTTCTTACTGTAATCAACAGCGCGGTAATTATTGCCATTTAGATAATGATTATTGCTTGTTGGCTGATTCCAAGTCGAAAGATTGTCATACCAGTTTGCTTCCGCGGAGGCTGCTCTTTCTTCCATTGTTGACCACGGATAGTCTTTTTGTTCTTTCCAAGTATAAAAAGGAGCAGAGTCAGCGGGTTGTCCGTGATTCCATACTTCTCTTACCCGAGTGCACACTTCAGCGAACATAAAGAAATTATCGCCGCCACGCGCCTGAAAGGCGGGATTAAATACTTTGTCAAAGACAAGCCGTGAAATATGCTTTGCCGTATCGACTCTAAAACCGTCAACGCCCATATCAATATAGCGATTATAAGCATCAATTAAATAATTCGTGACATATGGGTTCTCGGTATTTAAGTCGACACAGTCACCGGCAATTTGTCCGGTTTGTTCGATATATTGTTCATAACCCATACTTTTTTCGTGGTGATAGATGTGGCGGAAGTCATTCATGTCTTCCTTCATCGCGTTAATGCGCGAACCATATTGACGGTCGCCACTTAAAGAGGTGTAGTCATCTGGTAAAACCTTATAGGGATCAGTAATTTTCAAATTATCGACTTCATCAGCTTTTGTATAATCTTTTTCAAACAACGGAAAGAGATTTTCTTCGCCGAAATTGCCGGTGTGGTTAAAGACGACATCCTGAATAATTTTCATGCCTTTGGCGTGCACGGCATTAATTAGATCCTGATAAGTCGCGCCGGGAACTTCGAGGCGCGGATCGACTTGCGACATATCGATGGCGTGATAGCCGTGATAGTCATAACCAGAAGCATTTTCAACGACCGGGGTAATCCAAATAGCTGAAAAGCCTAAAGCTTTGATATAATCAAGTTTTTCGATTAAGCCTTTAAAGTCGCCTCTCCAAGCCGGATCACTATCTGGGTTATTGGCTTTTCCATCATCCCAGCAATGGACATTATTGGATGGGTCGCCATCATAAAACCGAGCAGTCATAACAAAATAAATCGTCTCCTCACGGAAATCATTGCCACGACTCGAACCTTCTTTAGGCCTGAAGTCGGTTAAAACGCCATCTTTTAAATACCATTCGCCATTGGTGAACGTGTATTCGGCCGTTTCTGAAGTTCCAATCGTGAACTTGGCTTTAATGCTATTTAACTTATTAAAGTTATATCGATACCAGCCGTTTGTTTCCGAAAGCATATTAATCGGCGCACTTGTGACAACGCCGCTCGGTTCGCTTCCGTAATAACGAATTTTTGGAACCGAACCAGTTGATTTAACGTGAATATTAATTAAACCAGTATTTTCGAATTCCGGATCTTCGATTGTATCTGGATCTTGACTATACCATTTACCGCCAGAGCCGCTTCCTTCAAACCACCACTCACCAGTCGCTCTTTGCATGTCGCCCGTTTGTGGCGAACCATTGTTGCTAAAAATTAATTTTATCGATGTTAAATCAGGAAAACTTTTTGTGTACCAGTCGCTGCCACTATCTTTAATTAATATTTCACCAGGCCATCCAGTTCCTGGTAAAGTATTCGGCACGGCATCCCAATAATGAATATAAGGAGTTGCATAATCACCGCGATAATGAACAATAATGCTAGGACTTACATCTGTGGCGATAACTTCACTGCTTTTCAAGGGCGTGATAATGCCAACAATGGTTGTAATAAGAACGGCAATTTTCGAGATGATTTTCATAAGTCGGTTCCTGTTTACATGCGTATTGGTTTCATTATACTAAAAATATGAGAAATTAAATAATATATTTAAGACACATGACAAATTAGTATTTATGAATAATTGTTTACTTGCTATAATGCTATCAATAGCGGTAATAAAAATGAATAAATCAAAAATTAATGCCTTAATCCTTCTTCCGCTTGTCTTTGTATTAGCGGCTTGCGGTTCTGACGACACGAGTGGCGACACGACTTTAAGTGGCGATTCAACATCGTTAACTGACTCATCGGGTTCCGAAGTTCCTAACGATCCACATTGGGTTCATTTCATCACGCATTGTGACGCCACATTAGAGTCAGTCTTCACGGCGCGAGTGGATACGATGCCAATCGTCGCGAATGGTTCACTCATCCTTGAAGGTTGGTTTTTAGAAGAAGTTTATAACAATATTGTCAGTTTTCCATATCGTGTTCTCGCTGATGTAACCTTGCATGCAAAATGGACTGAGGGAGATCCGTCCGACTTTACATTTTCATCGACTCTTGATAACGCTGGCTACGCCGTGACCTCGTATGGGGGAAACGCTACGAACGTCGTTATCCCCAGCTATTACAACAGCAAACCCATCTTAGAACTTGGCGAATACCTCTTCTATAATAATAGCGCGATTTTATCGGTAACAATGCCAAGTATGTTAATTAAAATAAACATGGCGGCTTTCAAAAACGCCGTTCAATTATCTTCGATAGTTATTCCAAGCAACGTCACTCTTATTGGTACGGATGCCTTTATGGATTGTTGCGCCTTACAAACAATCGCGATGCCGGAACAACTTGAAGTCATCGGCAACAACGCCTTTGAAGGAACAGCAATTCAAACCATAACCTTAAATAGCCACGTTAATGAGATACGCTCACGGGCGTTCGCAGATTGTGCGAATCTTCGTGATGTTTATCTTGATAACCTTACCCCACCGCTTCGCTTTGCGAACTCTTTTGAGAATACTAGCGTCCAACTTCGTTATAAAGTCTACGAAGGCGTTCTTAACGCTTACAAGACTAACCAATATTGGTCACCATATTCTTCGCAAATTATATCTAGATAATCATTTGTTTGTATCATTTTTAATCGTAAAACGCGTGGTTATTTTAGTTTTTGACACGAATTTGGCGCAGTTGACAAGTGTAATAATCCTTTATACAATTTATGAAGATGTAGTTTATTATTTGCTTTTTAATTTATAGGGAGGATAACTCATGCACAAAAGATTAAAAAGAATAGCTCTATTTTTAGGTATTGCCACTTTGGGTGTCACTTTTTCTATTGGAGTAGCAGTAAGCACTTTACGCGTAAATACTCCAGTTCAAACTAATGCTGCTCTTTATGAAACTGAGTTAAAAGATGCTATTAAGATTAATGTTGATATAGGCGAGTGGGGCTGGACTGATTTAAAGCTGTATTATTTTAATGCAAAATCCGATAATTTAGATCCCGCTACAGCGCATAATCCAGATAGTAACGGATGGCCAGGAACTTTGTTAACGGGTAATTCAATCGTTCTTCCAGCCACAATTCACCACGCCGATGTTATAGTTGTGGGATCTGAAGGGGGAATAGATAATAAACAGACGGCAGATATCACTCTAATCGACGGACCTGGAGAATATTTAATCGATAGTTTCGAATGGGATGGATCAACAAATAAAGCTGATGTAGCATTAACTAGAAGTGGCGACTTCTCAGTTGATATCTATAAAACAATAGCTGGATATACTGGTGGCATTGATTCTCTAAGAACAAGGATTTGGCTCGATCGCGGACACTTTGGAGATAATGGAATCACAGCCCTTAATATTGACAATATTTTATATCAACCAAGTGGTTACTCACAAGTTCGAGTTGATAGTAGTCCATACACGAGTTGGTTTCCATATTACGACATTTTATTATCAACTATTAATGGAAAATCTTTTCATTTCCTAAAGCTTTCTGGTGATCTTACATCAATTTTTGAAACAAGTACGTCATTGACTTACTCTTCCGGTGATAGTAGTTTTCTGTTTTATTTGCCTTCAACAGATCAAACTGGGGACGAAACACTAGCAAAGGGGCAAGTGTTAGGAAGAATTACAAATTCCTTCTTTGGTAAAGTACTTGATGGATATCTAAGCTGCAGCGAAAGTTCTGATAACGGATTTAATGCTTTTCAAAAAATTGACACAAATTTCCTTCCAAGAATTGAAGGCGTTTGGGACATGGAGGGCGAATTATCAGCTATCATGATTGACGATTATGCCAATGAAGAAAATTATTCTACAGGCACAAGAGGAAATAGCATTGATGCCTTTACAAAGTATCAAATGATGCAAAACCTTTATACTGCCGCGAGCAATCCGACACAAAACATTGGTTACTTTGATAACAAATCATCCCTGCCATTAATTATTGGCATCGCTCTTGTTGGTTTAACCAGTCTTGCTGGTCTCTATATTCTTAGAAAGAAAAGAGCATAATTACTACTACTGATTAAGTGAGCGCCTTAATGGCGCTCTTTTTATGTGCTCTGATGTTTACAAATGTATGGTTTTGTTAACTAAATGTTAAATATATAGTAAAATGTTTTTAATGAACCCGTCTTAGGAGAT
>Ga0265294_10005910_pt1 | contig 14823 bp, 10 predicted proteins | sample MunlanPumphouse3_FD_192504 | JGI IMG/M metagenome (GOLD analysis project Ga0265294, IMG submission 192504) | Groundwater microbial communities from a municipal landfill in Southern Ontario, Canada - Pumphouse #3 | ecosystem: Environmental > Aquatic > Deep subsurface > Groundwater | place... | reverse complement strand
GTCCATCCCTAGAATAGGACGTCCATCTGATTTAATATTTCCTTGCCAAGAAAGTATATTGCTTATCTTTTCTGCTGCTTTTAGAGAAGATAAAATAATAAGATTATGAACTCTACGACCTTTTCCATTTCGTTTGTAGATATTTGAAATCTCTCCAGTGACTACAAATCTTACTAAATTTTGTTTTGTATTTGTTAACTGATTAACTCCGCTTTGATTTTTAAGTTTATACAATCCTTCTTCTGCTGGCTCTAATTTATTTTTTAATTCTTTAAACCATTCTGGATGAGTAAAATCCCCAGTTCCTACTACATTAATTCCCTTCTCTTGAGCTACTTGAAAAATATGCTCTAAATCCATATCCCGAGAAGTCGCCCTTGAATATTTAGAATGAATGTGAAAATCAGCAATAATTTTCATAAAAAATATTTAATAAACCAAAAATGTCTGACAAAGAGCTCCAATAATAAAAGCTGTAATTAAAATCACTACTAAGGCTGTATTCAAAGGAACTTGGTATGGTGGATCTAGATCGCTTTGTTTTTTAGCTTGTTTTAAAACTAAAAGAATCATTATTCCTTCAAACCCTCCTAACATCCCTCCAGTAAAAGAAATTAATTTTACTAAATTTTCTAATTGTAGAAAATAAATTAACAAAGGACCAACAATTACAAGAAAATAACTAATAAAAGGGGTCCATTTAAAATCATTAATAAAACTATTCTTTATATAAGAAGCAAAAATTAAATACGAAGTGACAACTGCTAAAAACCCTAAACCAGCTCCTAACAAGATAATACTCTCACCTAAAATACCTTTCAACCCTTGGACTGTTTCTAAAGTAGTTGCCGAACCGCTTACTCCCACAACTGTAACCATAAATGCTAAATAGCACAAAACAGGAAGAATTGTCCCAATGATAATAACTTTTTTAAGCTTCTTCTTGTCTTCTTTTCTTTTCTCTAAAACCTTAGCTGCTTCAGGAATAGCTACCATCCCATTAAGAGCAAAAAAGATTGCCCCATAAGGAATCAACCACCCCCATTTATTACTAAACTCAAAAAAGTTTAAATTTTCTATTTCAAAATGAAGAGAAGAAAAAACGACAATAACTAAAAGTAAAAACAGAAGAAGGAAAGACAAATAAAAATTAATTTTTGAAAGTTTTTTACCATTAGTTAAAACTATTAAACTTAGAAAAAGCCAGATCAAGATAACTAAAAAACCCTGGGGAAAAGTAACTCCTGAAAAAAAGAAATCAATGATTACTCCTAAAAATTGACTTCCTAATAAAAGAAATATTAAAAGAGAAAAAGCAAAAGTTAAAAAAGTAATTAAAAGAACGAACCTTTTAGCTGAAGAGTTTAAATAATGACCAATATATCCTGGCAAGCGATAATCTTCTTTTGTTCTTAAAACTATTTCTCCAAAACTTAAATGAAGAAACATGATTATAAAACTAACAATAACCAACCAAGTTATTGTTATTACTATTCCAGAATTAGCGGCTATATAAGGCAAAGTGAAAACACCTGCCCCAATAATTGTTCCCACCAAAACAGCAATAGCTTCAAATACAGCTAATTTTTTCATCATTTCTTATAAAACAATTTTCTAAGGAAGAATTAAATAAACCTCATCACCTTCTCTTACTTTTTCGTCTACTTTTAACCCAATTGCATCTCCTTTTTTTGCTTTTTCTACATCAACACGATCTATTTGCATAGAAGTAATATCTTGCTCAAAATCAGTATTATGACCTTTAACATGAATCTTATCACCTATTTTAATTTCTTCTGTTAATTCGATAATAGCAACCTGAATCTTGTTAAAATAATGAGTAATTTTACCAATAAGTTTTTCTTCCATAATAATTTATATAATTTAATAATTTAATCGACCTTATAAAATAATATCATAAAAAGAACTTAATAAAAAGATATCTTTTTCCTTTTATAGTACCAAATACCCAACCAAACCACTTTTTGAATAAACCATTACTTTTACGACCTTATCAATACTTTAGCCTATTTATGGTAATCAAAAAAGCCCTAAAAAGGGCTTTTTATTATCAATCTATAATTACTTCTTTTCTTTCTTTAATTTTTTTGTTAGTCTTGATTTTTCTCGACTAGTTTTATTCTTTTTCATTAAATTAGTTTTTGCTGCCTTATCTAAAATTTTATATAGCTGGGATTCCATCTTTTTTGCTTCGTCTATTTTTCCATTTTCAATAAGCTTTAAAAATTCCTTCTTTGTTTTTTTAAAGACGGTCATTCTTCTTAAATTAGATTTTCTATTACGAGAATTCTTTTTTATAGATTGTTTTGCAGATTTAGTAATCGGCATATGATTATTTGTTAATTGCTTTGACAGTATTACATTTTTTATTAAAAAAATCAACCAAGAACATTTCTAAGCCCATTCTACCCTCAACACTCCCGCCTTTTATTCTCCTATCATAATATAGAAGATCTTCATATACTAACTTTAATACTTCAAAAGAAATTATCTTGGATAAAGGTAATAATTTTCTAAAAACATATGGATGGATCGATGCTGGCTTGGTTGAACTTGTTTTAATCATTAATAAATTACGTATTTGAAAAATAATCATTTTAAGAATATACAAAGGATGGAGTCCTTGATTTATCAATGTTTCTAGTAGCAAAAAGGCTTTTTTATTATTACCTTGAATTAAGTAATCTAAAAAAATAAAAATAGTACTAGTTACTGGCAAAAATAAATTATTTTCAACAGTTTCTCTGTCAAAATTTCCTTTTTTAACTAAAGAAAGCTTTTTCAAAGAATGGTAAATTGATCCAGTGTCTGAAGAAAAACTAAACATTATTACTTGACGAGCTTCTGAAGAAAGCCTAATTCCAAGTTTTTGTTCTTCTTTCATTATCCATTTTTCTAATTCACTTCTTACTAGCAAAGGAAATTCTTTCATCCCTTTTGCTTTTTGCTTAAACCATTTTTGCAGAGAGCTAACAGGAACTTGATCGTCTTCATAAATAATAATCATCAAATCTTTTACTTTATCCGCCTCTTGATTTTTAAGAATTTCTAAAAAATCATTACGAAAGTGAATATCTGTGTTTTTAAAAATATTTTTTATTGCCACTGAACGACTATTAGCAAAAAGCGTATTACTTTTAAGAATGTTTTCTAAAACAGAAATATTAGGAATTCCAGAGTCTTTATCAGAAAAATCATAATAAAAAAAAGAAGGAGTTTTACTTTGATAAAACTCTTTTACTTGTAAAAAATATCTTTGAGAACGGAAAGAATCTTTACCGTAAATAAAATATATCATACTTATTTTTTTTGACACCGAGGACAGTAAAAAGTAGAACGACCTTTTTGTGAAGCTTTTTTTATCAAGGTTTTGCAACGAGGGCATTTTTCCTGATGATAAACCTTGATCATCTTTCCATAATTTCCAAAATTTCCTTGCGTGTCTCTATACATTTCATCAGCGATAGTAGAACCTTTTAATTTTATCGCTTTTAACAAAATTCTCTTTATTGCTTTATAAATCTTTTTCTTTTCCCCTAGAGTCAACAAATTAATATCTTTAAAAGGATTCACTCTCGCCTCCCATAAAATCTCATTTGCATAAATATTTCCAATCCCGGCAATAACATTTTGATTCATTAAAACCTCTTTAATTGCACCTTTCTTTTTTTTATCTAGTGCTTCATTAAATTTCTGGAAAGTAAAATTATTAGCTAAAGGATTCAATCCTAATTCTTTAATTTCTTTCAAATCTTTTATCTTTTCTGTCTTTTCTAAGATAATTTTTGCAAATTTTCTTAAGTCAGAAAGAGCTAATATCTTGTTATCATTTAACTCAAGTTTAAAATGAATATATGGATCTTTAGAAATAAATTCTTCTGTTCCTACTAATATTCTACCTGTCAATTTTAAATGGATTAAACAAGTCCAACCATCACTTAAATTAATTATAATATTTTTACCTTTTCTACCAACTTTTAAGATTGTCTTACCTTTAATTATTTCCTTAAATTTATGCTCACTAATTTTATCTCTTAATAGTTTTGGCCACCCAAACCAAGCTTTCTTAATTTTAAAACCTTTAACTTTTCTATTTAATTGACGAGTAATAGTTTCTACCTCTGGTAATTCAGGCATAAATACGTTTTAAAATTACTGGGAAGGAATGTAGTCAGGATCTATTGGCAAGGAAAATGTAAAGAGAGACCCTCTCTTTAATGCCGATTTAACCCAAATTTTTCCACCATGTCTCTCAATAATATTTTTAGCTAGATAAAGTCCTAAACCAATTCCACTTGTTTGATCTTTCAAAGCTGCCTGAGATCTGAAGAATTTAGTGAATAGTCGCTGTAAATCTTCTGGTGAAATTCCAACCCCTGTATCTTCAACTGAAATTAAAATAAATGGTTTATCGTCCATTGGATCGATCCTAATTCTTATCTCTCCGTTTTTAACATTATACTTCACAGCATTATCAACTAAAACTTCTAAAACTAATTTTATTCTTAAAGGATCCATTACAAAAGGCTTCAGCCCAAAACTAGGACGATGGAATATTAATTTAATATTATCTTTTTGAGCTACTGGTTCAAATTTAGTTAATGTTTCTTCAATAATTTTTTCTAAATCAGAGACAACAAATTGAAAACCAAACCTCCCCTCTTCAATCTGAGCAACATTTAATAAATCCTCTACTGTTTTTAAACTTTCTTTTAACGCTTTTTGACCATCATTTAATAGTTTTTCTTGTTCAGCAGTCAAAGAACCTGTTTCTTCATTAGCCAAAATTTCTAAAATCCAAGCTAACCCAGACATTGGAGTGCGCAACTGATGAGCAACAATAGTAATAAAATCTGATTGGGTCTTTTTTAACATCTCTTCTTTAGTCAAATCATGAATTATTCTTAGAAAACCATAGGTTTTCCCTTTTTCATCAATAACTTTAGTTGTTACTATTTCTAGAATTGATTCCCTGGGTTGAAAAAACTTTATTTTAATCTTTTCTGGATAAGTATCTACTGTTTTTTCTAAAACCATCGGGGCTAAACTTGGAAAAATTAATTTAGTTAAAACGCCATAATGAGGATCATTGCTTAATTCTGGGGTAATAATTTTTCCAATCAATTCTTTTTTATTTAAACCTAAAAACTTTTCCATTGCTCCATTGACTAAAACAATTTCAAAATTCTGACCATAAGAAATTGCTGGGTCATCGATACTACCTATAATCGCATTTATTTGGTTTCTTTCCATATTCAAGCGTTCAGCACTATCAACTGCATTCAATAAAATAATCCCTATAACAGAATAAAAAGCTGATAATCCTAAGCTAATAATTAAATTCAGGGGCCAATCAACCCAGAAAAAATTAAAAACTATTTGGGTAATAAGAATTCCACCAAAAAACCAAAAAACTAATAACTGTGATGAAAAAAAATGTTTTCTTAATTTTTGAAAAAATTTAAACATATTTTATATAAAACACCTTGAAGAATATTTAAATTAATAATCCAATTTTTTCATTTCTCCCCATGTTGTTCCTATTCTAATATCTGCTCTTAAGGGAACTGTTAATTGAGCTGCATTTTCCATTGCTTCTTTTAAACAAGGGGATATATCATTTATTATCTCAGATTTAACCTCTAGTATCAACTCATCATGAATCTGCAATAATATCTTTACTTTCTCTTCAAAACGCTCTTCATTAGCAAGTTTTTGTATTCTAATCATTGCCATTTTAATAATATCTGCTGCCAATCCTTGAATTGGCATATTTAAAGCTATTCTTTCTTGCTCCTTAGCTGTACGACCGAAACCACCTAGCAAAGGTAAGTATCTTTTACGACCAAAAAGAGTTTCTACATAACCTGTTCTTTTTGCTTTATCTAAAACATCGTCCAGATATTTTTTTAATCCTGAAAACTTAGAAAAATATTTTTCTCTAAAAATTTTTGCTTCTTTTAAAGAGATTGATGCAGTTTCGGCAAAAGCCTTGTTTCCCATTCCATAAATAATTCCAAAATTTAAAGCTTTAGCTTGGTTTCTCATTTCAGATGTTACTTCTTTTTCAGGGATATTATGAACATAACTAGCAGTAGCTAGATGAATATCCTTATCCTGACTAAATATTTTTATCATCTTTTCATCTTGAGAAAGATGAGCTGCTAATCTTAATTCTATCTGAGAATAATCTAAAGAGACTAAAAGACAAGATTTTTCAGAAATAAAAGTTTTTCTTACTTGTTTTCCAATATCACCTTTTTGAGGAATATTTTGTAAATTAGGTTTTTCAGAAGAAAGACGGCCAGTAGCTGTCCCTGTTTGGTTCCAAATTGCATGAATCCTTTGTGTTTTTTCATTGATAAAACCTGGTAAAACTTCAAGAAAAGAATTTCTTAATTTTTCTATTTTCCGATATTGAATAAATAAGGGTACTATTGAATGATCGTTTGTTATCTTTAAAAGCTCATTTACATTAGTTGATATTTTTTTAGTAGATGTTTTTTTAAGATTTTTTGAAGAAATTCCTAATTCTTCAAATAGAATCATTGCTAATTGCTGTGGTGAATTAATATTAAACTCCTTTCCTGCTAATTGGTAAATCTGTTTCTCCAAGCTAGTTATTTCTTTTGTAGTTTCTTTTAATAATTTATTTAAACAACTTTGATCTACTAAAATACCATTTCTTTCCATTAGGGAAATAACAGGTATTAAAGGTTTTTCTATCTTATTCCAAATACCTTCTAGTTCCAAAGAAACCATTTTTTCTTGTATTACTTTCCAGAGCGGAATTAATTTAGCTAAAGAATTCTCAAAAGAATCTTCTGCCTCTTGTCTTAAAAAGAATTTCCCAAGTGAATTAATTTTATAATTTTTTCTATCAGGGTCTATTAACCAAGCTTGTATTTTGATATCTTCAAATAAAAATGAAGAAAATTCTTCTACTTCCTCAAAGATAGTTTTTGTTTCAAAACTAATTAACGTTTTCTTTGACCAATTAATTTTAAGCTCAAAAAAATCTTTAAATAACTTTTTAGGAAGATAAAATAAACTATCATCTAAAAAACTAATTCCTAATCCTTTTGTCTCTCTCTCCCCCCACCTTTCTCCTTGAGTATCCAAAAAAATTCCAATTAATTTTTCCTGGGTAATTTTCTCATTTAACTTTTCTAAATCTGAAATAGCGTTAATAATCTTCAAAGAAACTTTTTTTTGATTTACAACTTTTTTTTCTGAAGAATCAAATATTTTTGAAACTAAACTATGAAACCCTAATTTTCCTAATAAAGAAATTAATTTTTCTTTATCAGGAATTTCAAATTCAGCTTGTTTTAAAGTAAAATCTAGAGGTATATTTTTTTCAATTAATACTAAGTGACGACTAAAATAAGCTTGTTCTTCAAAATCCTTTAATTTTTTGAAAATTCTTGGAGATATTTTTGCTTTTTTATTATTTAAAGACAGTTCCTTAGTCGATTCTACCTCTTTCAATTGTTGGTATAGATTATCTAATGTACCAAAGGTTTTGATTAATTCCTGAGCAGTTTTTTCACCAACAGAAGGCACTCCTGGTACATTATCAGAAGGATCACCTCTTAAAGCTTTCCAGTCTATTAATTGCTCAGGTTCTATTTCAAATCTTTCTTTAACCTTTTCTATATCATAAATAAATCTATCTTGAAGACCTCGACGAAAAGTATAGACAGAAACTTTTTCATTAACTAGCTGAAGAGTATCTAAATCTCCAGTAACAATAACACATTCAACGTTTTTGTCTTTTATTGTTTCAACCACACTTCCAATAATATCATCTGCCTCATACCCTTCTTTTTCTAAAATCGGCACTCCAAATTCTTTTAATAAATTTTTGATTATTTGAATTTGTTCATAAAAATTATCTGGCATTTTTTCTCTCTTCGCCTTGTACTCTTTATATTCTTTATGACGAAAAGTAGGGGCAGCCATATCAAAAGTCGCAAGAACATAATCAGGATTTAAATCTTTAAGCATTCTTAAAAAAATCAGCATAAAACCATAGACACCATTAACTAAAACACCTTCAGGTGATGTTAATGGAGGTAAAGCATGATAGGAGCGATGTGCCAAAGCATAAGAATCAATTATTGCTATTTTTTTCATAATATATCAATCAAATTTTTCAGGAATATTAAATTCTAATATCCTTTCCTTGTTTCCGACTACCTTAAATTTTATTGTAAAACGATGCTTTGATAAAACTTCTTTGATTCTATCTCCCCATTCAACAAAAATTAAATTCTCTGGATCCTCAGTAACCTCAAGAAAACCTAACTCTTTAATGTCTTTAATTTTTTTAAGACGATAACAATCTAAATGCCATAGTGTTTTAAAAGGTTTTTTCCGAATCAAAGGAAAGCTTTTCATTATTAAAAAAGTAGGACTAAAAATCCTTTCTTTTAATTGCAAAAATTTAGCTACTCCTTTAAGAAATTCTGTTTTACCGCTTCCTAATGATCCTTCTAGAGAAACAATTAAAGCTTCCTGCTCTTTGAAATTTCTTTGCCTTAAAACAGATTCAGTAAAAAAGCTGGCTATTTTTTGAGTTTCTTCTGGGCTTTCACTAATAACTTTGATTTTCATTAATTTATTTTATCATGAATTTATGCTTTTCTAAAGAACGCTTGAATGATATAATAAAATTATATAATAAAAACATGGAAGATCTATCAAAAAAAAGAGAGCAAAGAATTAAAGCTCTCTGGCAAGAATCTAGAGAGAGAACTGCCCAAGAATTAGCTCAGAAACAAAATTATTTATATATTGATTTGAGAAAGGCGCCTATTGAAACTAGCGCTCTTGCTTATATTCCTGAAAAAGCAGCTAAAGAAGCAAATGTTGCTGTTTTTCAAAAAGTAGGAAATACAATTAAAATTGCTCTTTCTGATCCTTCAAATACCAAGGCTTTACAAATTATTGATGATTTTAAAAAGAAAGGGCACAAAGTAAGCATTTTTGTCGTCACTGAAGAAGGATTAAACCAGGCATGGAAAAATTATGCTTTTATTCATCCACGTTTAAAAGAATTATCAAATTTTATAGAAGTGACTGATACTGAACCAGTAGAATTTAATGATCTTCATGAAAAAATATTATCTTCTCCTGCAAAAGAAGTTACGCTTTTAGTTTCACTGATCTTAAAGTCTGCTGTCATTATAGATGCATCTGATATTCATCTTGAACCTCAAGAAGAGCATGCTTTAATTCGCTTTCGAATAGATGGAATTCTTTATGATGTCTGTGAAATAGAAAAAGCTAAATATCGTGTTATCAATCAAAGACTTAAATTGCTTGCTGGTTTAAAATTAAATATTGAAAATATATCCCAAAATGGACGTTTTACTATCCAAAATAAAGAGGACTTTATTGATGTTCGTGCCTCAAGCTTGCCTAGTCCTCAAGGAGAATTTTTAGTCTTCAGGCTTTTAAATCCAAGGCGAGCAGCTTTAGGATTGAAAGATCTTGGGGTAAGTGAGAAGAATATTGAAACCTTCAACCATATTTTATCAGCCCCTAATGGAATGATTCTTGTAACTGGACCAACTGGCTCAGGAAAGACAACAACTCTTTATGCTTTTTTAAAAAAGAAAATTTCTCCAGGAATAAAAATTATTACCCTAGAAGATCCAATTGAATATCAAATTTCCGGAGTAAACCAAACTCAAGTATCAAAGAAATATGACTTTGCTAATGGTTTAAAGTCAGTCCTCCGTCAAGATCCAGATGTTCTTATGGTTGGCGAAATAAGAGACTCGGAAACAGCTAAAACCGCTATCCAAGCATCTTTAACTGGTCATTTAGTCTTTTCTACTCTTCACACTAATGAAGCTTGCGGTACTATTGCTAGATTATTAGAATTAGGAGTTGAGCCCTCTGTTATTTCAAATTCATTAAAATTGATTGTTGCCCAAAGACTAGTCAGGCGTCTTTGCCCTTACTGTAGAGAAAGATATAAACCAACCCCAGAAGTCAAAGAACAATTAATTACAGCTTTAAGTGTTCTCTCTCCAAAAAGTAAGGTGAAAGTCCCTAAAGATATTCCTTATCTTTTTAGAGCAAAAGGATGCGAAAAATGTAACTGGCTAGGATATAAAGATCAAATCGGAATTTTTGAACATTTTAAAATGACTCCTAGAATCATTAAGGCAATAAAAGAAGGAGCTGATCAAAATGAATTAAGAACAATTGCTATTGACGAAGGAATGATTCCACTTTTCCATGATGGCTTAATAAAAGCTATCGAAGGCGTTACTTCTTTAGAAGAAGTTCTTAGAGTTGCTGGAGACATCTCTTATGTTCAAGATTTATACAAAGACCTTTTTTCTCAAATCTTAGTCCGTGGAGTTAAAGTAAATAAACAAGAACAAAAACAAATAGAAAAATTACTTGAAGAGAATAAACCTCTTGATTCTTTATTAAAAGACAAATCTTCTGAAAAACAAATTGCCTTAACATTAGCTACTGCTTTAAAATCGAGAGCAACTGATGTTCACTTTGAACCTGAAGAACAAAAAAGCCAAGTTCGACAAAGGATTGATGGTGTTCTCCATCCTTTAACGTCTTTTAATCTGAAAGAACATCCTAAAATTATTAATGAATTAAAAACAATTAGTGGATTAAAAACAGAAGAAACACAAAGAGTCCAAGAAAGCAGATTCCGTTTAATTCTTCCTGACCAATCATTTGATTTAAGGCTTTCAATTATTCCTGGAGGATATGGGGAAAGCGCTTCTTTAAGAATCTTAGGAGGAGAAACTTCTCTATTAGACTTAGAAAAATTAGGGTTCCTTCCAACCCAAAAAGAAAAAATAGAAAAAGTTTTAGAAAAAAAGATTGGTTTAATTTTGGTTGCTGGGCCTACCTCTTCTGGAAAAACTACAACATTGTTTTCTCTACTTAAAAAGCTATCCAGCCCTAATATCAAAATCATCACTGTTGAAGATCCAATTGAATATCGCTTACCTGGTATTATTCAAACTCAAGTTGATGAAGGAAAAGACTATACTTTTGCTAAAGCTCTTCGTAGCTTACTTCGTCAAAACCCTAATATTTTCTTAATTGGAGAGATTAGAGATAAAGAAACAGCTCAACTTGTTTGGGAAGCCTCTTCAACCGGTCACCTTGTTCTTTCAACTATTCATACAAATGATGCCTTAGGAGTATTATCACGTCTCAGAGGCCTAGGAATCCCCTCACAAGAGCTTATTCCTTCCATTAATGCTATTATTGCTCAAAGACTGGTTCGCTCTCTCTGCCCTTATTGTAAAGAGAAGATAAAAACCCCAAAAGAGGTTCTTCCTTTTATCAAACAAGCATTAAAAAAGTTTCCTGAATACAAGCAACCAGAACATATTTACCAAGCTAAAGGATGTCCAAAATGTAATTTTACTGGCTATAAGGGGCAAATTGGAATATTTGAAACATTAATTCCTCCTTCGGAAACAAAAGACTTTACTAAAATAGATTTTCCTAAATTAATAGATGATGCCACTATCAAAGTTATTCAAGGCACCACATCTTGGGAAGAAATAAAAAGAGTTCTAGGAGTATAAAAAAAGGCCCATTAATCTGTAGGCAGAAATCCTCTGAAAAAAAGAGATAAAAGATTAACCCGAGGTATATTCCAGGCGCTAAACGTCCAAAATACCCATCTGCAGAAAACCCCCTGACAAGCTTGAGCTTGCATGCCCACAGATTAATAGACCTTTTTATTTAGTTATATTAAGCATTATAATATACATTTACTATTTTGTCAAGTTATATAATCCTTAATCAGGAACTGCTTCCCATTGTTCATTTTCTACTAAATTAATAAATTCTTTTGCTGCCTCTTCAATATCTGGATCTAATTCTGCTGCTTTTTGGGCGTATTCTATTGCTTTTTCTTTATTTTCCATCTTTGCATAAGTAGCAGCTAAACTAGTGTATAAAGATACATCCTGAGGATCTATATTAATAGCTTGCAAATAAAGTTTTTCTATTATTGAATATTTCTTTTCTTCAATTAAAAGATTTATAACATATAAAATTTGGCCTTTGTCTTTGAAAGGATAATTAAGTTCTGCTGCTTTAATAAGATAAATCCCTGCCTTTTCTAATTCTTCTATCTCGTTATAAGCTGATCCTAAAATATAATAAGCTGTAGCAATTTTTGGATCTACTTCAATAACTTTTTCAGCTTCTTGAATACCTCTTTCAATTTCTCCATTCAAAACAAAGAACTTTGAAGCAAATAAATGAGAACTTGGAAAATAAGGAAATTGAGACAAAATCATTTCTACTGATTCTTCTGCTTTTAAAAGATAATCTCTATCCCATTGAGAAAGCATTGTTTCTAAATCTGCCTTTGTATTGATTAAAGTAAAGCGCCATGGCCTTTTTGCTGCCCTTTCTTCAGCTACCTCATATAATAACCCTAATATGGATTTTTTATCTTCTTCTGTAATTTTAAAGCTGTACAAAGAATACATTTTTTTTACCGCAATAACAATATCGTCTTCAAAAAAAGTTGGTCTACTTGTTATTTTTCTTAATTCTTGAAAAGCCTTTTCTCCTTGGCCTTGTTTCATAAAATAACCAGTTCTAGAAATTCCTTTACTTACTAAATAAGGTTTAACGACCCATTGAATTGTTGAAAAACTAACTGAACAAATAATTATAACTATTATTAGATAACTGCCCATTTTTGAAGCATAATCTAAATAATTATTTGCTTTATTATTCTTTTCTATTGCTTTAGGCGAATGTAAAGATACTATTTCTGAAAGCGATACTATAAATGCTAAAACTAAAAAGAACATTAAATAACTTTCATGAAAGTCAAAAAGAAAAATATTCTGAATAAAATAACCTGCCAAGCACCCACCTATTGCCAATGAAGGCAAAAACCATTCTTGTCTTTTTCTTAGTTGATTTAGAAAATAAAAAGCAATTCCAAAAATAGACAAATAAGATAAAAACCCAAAAATACCGTTAGTAGCTAAAACTTCCATTGGTTTATTATGAGCTCTATCAAAATAAAAGTCTTCAGGCAAATATTTTAAAACCTCTGGATTAAAATTCTGTACATAAGCAGCTTCGTAATTCTCCTGACCCCAGCCGAAAATTGGTTTTTGTAAAAAACTCTTCCAAGCTATTTCTGCTGAGAAAATGCGAGAAAGAGCTGTTGGGTCTGTTAGAGAAATCGAGGTAAATCTATTTAAAATTGAATTATTTTTTACAAAATCAGTATTTTTACCAATAAAGATGAGTGTGGAAAAAACTAAAATAATAATTAAAAAGATAGTTCCTATTTTTCTAAAAGGTAAAATATTTTTATCTTTTGAAAGAAAAATCATTGCTAAAATAACCAACACAATGCTTATCAAATAGCCTAACATCGCTCCTCTAGTTAAGGTTACAAAAATTAAAAAACTTTGTAGAAAAAAAATAATTAACCAATAATTGAATAGTTTCTTATTATAAGTATATTGACGAAAATAAAAATATAAAGCTAGAAAAGTATTAAAAAATAAATATGTAGCAAAAAAAGAAGGATTACCAGTATATCCAGTTAAACGACTACTAGTAATAGGAGCAATTAATTGTCCTAAATTTAAATAGGGCAATAAAGCAAAAAAAGAATAAATCAAACTAATAAAAACTTGGGTTTTCAGAATTTTTTCTATCTCTAAAGATCTAAAAGTATTTGCTATCACAAAAAAGAAAGCAATAAAATACCAAATTCCTAACACCCCTTCCATTCTTTCATTCCCTGGAAAAAAACTATAATAAAAATCTACACCAAAAACTGCAGAAATGAATATAATTAGACCAAAAATAAGTATTGATTTGGTCAATAAAGGCAAAGAATTCAACAAATTAGAAATATATTTTTTAGAAGATTGCCTCTCAAATAGCTGCAAAGACCAAATTATTAACATCAAGCCAACAATTATCCTAAAGATTGTTGCCTTGCCAATAATATAGGGAAAATAAGTTTGAGTATCAACAAAAAAAGGCGTTAATAAAGCCGCAATTGTAAGATAAAAAAGTATACTCTTAAAATTAATCTTCATAATAATCTTCTTATACCATTAACTTCTATAAAGTTTGATTTGCAGCTGATCTTGTTAAAGGTCCAAAATAACCAGTAGTAATTATTCCTTTAAATTTTTGATACCTTTGAACTGCTGCTTGGGTTAATGGTCCGAAATAACCGGTTACTAATTTTTCCGGATAAATATCATTTCCTAAATTAGATAAAAATTGCTGAAGACATTTTACTTCAGAAGAATTCATCCCATAATATAAATCTTGAGAAAAAATTGAACAACTAGCATTATCCTGATATGTTTTCCGCATCGCTAACTGAGTCTGCAAAAAAACTACCTGTCTTTTTAATTCATCAATTTTTTTTAATAATGCCTGAATAATCTCCCCTTCTTGTTGCATACTTGATTCAACATTTGATGCTTCCCAAGAATAATAATAATTTTTATTTTCTTCATTAAAAGAAGCAATAAAAGGAATAAAATAAATTGCTTTATTTTTAGTTCCCATATCTTCAATATATATCTCTTGAATATTTGTTCTAGAAAAATCAAAAAAACCTATAGTTTTTTTACCATCAACGCTTTCTATTATGTATGGAATTTTATCAATTGGTGTTTGCTCAGGAATTGTAAATTTTAATTTAATTATCCCAGAACCTCCTGAAATCTTTTGCCATTTTGCCTCCCAGTTTTTCATTGAATCAGTAACTGACAAAGAGCTTTTGCTTTTAGT
>Ga0265294_10005909_pt1 | contig 14824 bp, 11 predicted proteins | sample MunlanPumphouse3_FD_192504 | JGI IMG/M metagenome (GOLD analysis project Ga0265294, IMG submission 192504) | Groundwater microbial communities from a municipal landfill in Southern Ontario, Canada - Pumphouse #3 | ecosystem: Environmental > Aquatic > Deep subsurface > Groundwater | place... | reverse complement strand
GCCATCAGGACCAGACCGATGAATTTTGGGGACAACCTTAATGATCTAAATAACTTGAACGATTTCCCTTGTCTGCGATACTTGAAAACCCATGCCGGGATCAGCCAGATTGGATGCGCCCGGAATTCTGCACCATGTGATCCGGGGAATTGAACGCAAGGACGTTTTCCGGGTTAAAGCGGATAAGGAAGATTTTGTCGACCGCTTGTCACCGAAACCCGGACAAGCTTTGATGCATGGGTTTTGATGACCAATCATGCACAATATGGCTTAACAAAATAATATAGTTAGTTGCCGTCCCGGACTTTCCCTTGTTTTTCAACGGCCTGAAAGGGTCTCAATCCAGGGCCGACACGACCTCGAATCCGCCTTTTTCAAGCGCCTTGCGGATCAGACGGGTGTTGCACCGGCCCAGGCGGAAATAAAAGATTTTTTTGCCGGTCCGCTGCCCGGTTCGTCCGGCGTTGATCACATCTCCGCCGTTCTTTTCAATGATGTTCAGAACGGTTTCCAGCGCATTGGGTTTGTCGCCGATCACCACGTCCAGCCGCGAGGTTCCGGACAGGATGCCCATCATGTCGATAAACGCCCCCAGAATGTCGGTTTCCGTGATGATGCCGACGAGCTTCTCGCCGGAAACAACGGGCATGCCGCCGATCTTGTGATGATAGATCAGCTGGGCGGCGGTCTCGATGTCGTCTTCCGGTCCCACGGTGACGGGGTTGGCGACCATCAGGTCCTTCAGGGTGACGTCTCCGAGCATCGAGGGGATCAGCCCCAGCTTCGAGTCGTTCAGGGTGATGAAGCCCTTGAGAATGTTTTCGGTGCCGACCACGGGCAGGTGCCGGATCGAATTGATCTGCATGATTTTGATGGCTTCCTGAATCGAGACGTCTTCGGTGATCGTAATGGGATCCGTGATCATCAGGGTTTTGACTTTCATGACCGCATCCTTTTTGCGCTTACGACATTGATGATGGCTGATAGCTGCAGAGGGGCTCCTCGGCCAGATAATCGCCCGTGGCCTCAAAGGCCCTGGCGCGGCAGCCGCCGCAAACCCGCTTGTACTCGCATTTTCCGCATTTTCCTTTGAGGTTTTCCAGATTCCGCAGGGCCAGAAACACCTCGGAATTTTTCCAGATCTCGGCGAACGACTGCCGGGTCACATCCCCGCATGGAACGTTCAGAAAACCGCAGGGCTGAACCACGCCGCGATGCGATATGAAGCAGAACCCCGTGCCGCCCAGGCATCCCCGCGTCACCGCGTCCAGGCCGTGGGTCTCGAAGGTGACGGTTTTTCCGTCGGCCCTGGCCCGCTGGCGCAGAATCCGGTAGTAGTGCGGCGCGCAGGTGGCCTTGAGCTGAAGCGGGGTTTTATCCCGCTGGTCGTAGAACCAGTTCAGGGTTTTCTCATACTGCTCGGCGGTGATGGACTGATCCAGAATGTACTTGCCCCGGCCCGTGGGAACCAGAAGGAAGATATGATGGGCCGCAGCCCCGAGATCCACGGCCAGCTGCTGAATCCTGGGAATCTCTTCCAGATTGGCCTGGGTGATCGTGGTGTTGACCTGAAACTCGATGCCCGCATCCCGGGCGGCCCGAATGCCGCGGATCGCGCCCTCAAAGGCCCCGTCCACGCCCCGGAACTTGTCGTGCACCTCTTTGGAAGCGCCGTCCAGGCTGATGCTGATGCGCCTGATGCCGGATTCGGCCATTTTTCCGGCTGCCGCGGCGTCCACGAGGGTGCCGTTGGGCGCCATGACCATGCGAAGCCCTTTTTTTGTGCCGTAGGCGGCCAGTTCGAAAATATCGGGTCTGAGCAGGGGCTCTCCGCCGGTGAGAATCACGATGGCCTGCCCGACCTCGGCGATCTGGTCCAGCAGACGCAGGGAGGTTTCGGTATCCAGTTCTCCCTCGTAGGGGCCCTGGGTGGCCGCGGCCCGGCAGTGCACGCAGGAAAGGTTGCAGTTTCTCGTGGTTTCCCAGGCCACCAGCCGAAGCGTCGACAGGGACGCTTCGCCCTGTCCGTGAGGATGTCCGTGTTTCTGATGGGGATGCGATGGGGTATGCGTCATGGTTTAAACCGCTCCTAAGCGTTGAGAATTTTGGCCGCGTCCAGGGCGAAATAGGTCAGAATCATGTCCGCGCCGGCCCGTTTGATGGCGGTCAAAGTTTCCATCATCACCCGGGCGCCGTCGATCCAGCCCAGCTTTTCAGCGGCCTTGATCATCGAATATTCGCCGCTGACGTTGTAGGCGGCCACGGGAAGGTCGATTTCCTGGCGGACGCGGCAGATGATGTCCAGATAGGCCAGGGCGGGCTTGACCATGATGATGTCGGCGCCTTCCTCGACATCCATGGTTGCCTCGCGAATGGCCTCGATCGCGTTGGCCGGATCCATCTGGTAGGTCCGGCGGTCGCCGAACTGCGGGGCCGAGTCCGCTGCCTGGCGGAAAGGCCCGTAATACGCGGAGCAGTACTTGGCCGCGTAGGACATGATCGGCGTGTGGCTGAAACCGGCCTCGTCCAGAGTTTCCCGGATTTCGGCGACCCGGCCGTCCATCATGTCCGAGGGGGCGACCATGTCGGCGCCGGCTTTGGCATGGGAAAGCGCGGTTCTGGCCAGAAGATCCAGGGAGGCGTCGTTGTCGATGCGGTTTCCTTCCACAACGCCGCAATGCCCGTGGTCCGTGTACTGGCACAGGCAGACATCGGTGATCACGGCCAGATCCGGAAGCTTGTCCTTGACGGCCTTGACCGCCTTCTGAACGATGCCGCCGGGAGCGTAGGCGCTGGTTCCCAGCGCATCTTTTTTGTCGGGAATACCGAAGAGAATGATCGCCGGAATGCCCGAATCAAAGGCTTTTTTGGCCTCGACGACCAGCTTGTCGATGGAAAGCTGGCTGTGCCCGGGCATGGAGGGAATCGGGTTTTCCACGCCCTTTCCGTTGACGGCGAAAAGCGGAAGGATCAGGTCGTCGCAGGTCAGAACGGTCTCGCGGATCATCCGGCGGAAGGCTTCGGACTGTCTCAGCCGCCTGGGACGGTAGTCGGGAAAAAGCATGGTTCGCTCCTTTCAGGAAATCTCTTCATCGGTCAGATAACACGCCGGATCCGGCGCCCATACGTCTCCGTACACCGCCTCGGCCCGGACCCTGAAGTTGCCCGCGCAGATATCCAGCCAGCGGCACTTCGCGCATCGTCCGGTCACGTATTTTTTCTTTTCCTTCAGCCGCATCATCAGCGGATTGGAAAGATCGGTCCAGATTTCCGAGAACGGACGCTCACGCACGTTGCCGAAACTGTAATGCCGCCAGAACTGGTCCGCATGCACCTGGCCGTCCCAGCTCACGCAGCCGATGCCGCGGCCCGAGTTGTTGCCCTCGTTCATCTGGAGCAGTTCGAGCACCTCCCCGGCGCGCTCCGGGTTCTCCTTCAGCAGCCGGAGATACACATAGGGGCCGTCGGCGTGGTTGTCCACGGTGAGCACTTCCTTGTCCAGGCCCTTGTCGTGAAGCGCTTTCGTCCGGTCGATGATCAGGTCCACGGCCTTGCGGGTTTCCGCATGATCGCAGTCCTCCTCGACCAGCTTGGAGCCGCGCCCGGCGTACACCAGATGGTAGAAGCACACCCGGGGAATGTCCATTTCCTCGAGCAGATCGAAAATGCTTGGAATCTCGGCCGCGTTGAACTTGTTGATGGTGAAGCGAAGCCCTACCTTGATGCCCGCCGCCTGGGAGTTACGAATGCCGTCCAGGGCCGCCCTATAGGCGCCTTTGACGCCCCGGAACCTGTCGTTGACCGCCTCCATTCCGTCCAGACTGATGCCCACGTAGGACAGGCCGATGGCTTTCAGGGTCCGGGCCAGCTCCGGCGTGATCAGCGTGCCGTTGGTGGAAATGACCGCCCGCATGCCTTTTTCAACCGCATAGGCGGCCAGCTCGGGAAGATCTTCTCGCACCAGGGGCTCTCCGCCGGAAAACAGCATGACCGGCGCGCCGAAGGCCGCCAGATCGTCGATCAGGGCCTTGCCTTCCTTCGTGGAAAGCTCGTTTTCAAATTTCTGATCCTTGGCATGGGCGTAGCAGTGAACGCATTTGAGATTGCAGCTTCGGGTGACGTTCCAGACCACCACCGGGCGCTTGTCCTTGGAAAACTGGAGCAGATGGGAGGGCAGTTCGGAAGACCTGCGACCGTAGCGCAGGGCGTCCGACGGCTCCACCGTTCCGCAGTAAAGTTTGGATATTCCAATCATGGGTTTTACATACCTTCCTTCTTGAGTTTGGCGCCGCCCATCTTTTATTTGAGCTGATCGGCGATAAATGCCTCCGGATTTTCCAGCGCGCTTTTCGAAAGGAAAAACCGGTTTTTTCCGGTCTTGTCCCGAACCAGGTTCAACCCGTATTCGAAATTCAGCAGGAACCGTTTATAAATGTCTTCAAGGTCTATACCAAAAATAACGATTTGTTCAATGATGAAATCAACCGCGTCGTCTTCGAGGACGATGTTCAAGTGATGCTTCTGAAAGACAAAGAGCTCGAGTTTCTTCACCTCGTCGTAATAGGCCTTGATCTGCCTGACCACGGTCTCGATGTCCGTGTTGTGACGGCCGTAGAAACGGGCGATGTTTTCGATGCGCGACGGAATCAGGTCGATGCGGTATTTGCCGGACAGCGTCTGCTTGTGAAGCGTCACGTACGAGACGATGTCCCGCTGCTCCTGCAGGACCAGGGCCTCGAAAACCGCGTTCCAGTGCTGCCGGCCCGCGTCGGTTTCCAGGGCGGCCAGGCTGGAATCCGGCGCCTGAACGATTTCAAGGCTCGCCGGAAAATTTTTGACGTCCGTTGAGGGTAGATGCTTTTCAAAGGGCAGCAGGGCTTTTTCAACGGTGCTGACCAGCCCTCGCGCGCCGGTGTTTTCGTCATAGGCGCTGCAGGCCAGACGGCGCAGCAGGGCGTCCTCGAATTTCACCGCGATGCCGTAGGCGGCAAAATCCAGTTTTTTCCCCAGAATGATCGGGTTGTTGGGGTTTCTGAGAATCTCGTACAGATCCTCCTTGGTCAGCCGGTCCAGCACGGCCCGGACCGGAAGCCGGCCCACGAACTCGGACTCGAATCCGTATTCGACCAGGTCCTCGGACTTCAGTTGGGCCAGAATCTCGGCCGGATCCTTGAATTTTCCGATGCTGGCGCCGAACCCGATCGCCTGCTTGGCGATCCGGCGGCGGATGATCTCGTCGAGTTCGTTAAATGCCCCGCTCATGATAAAAAGGATGTTCCGGGTATTGACCGACTGGCGGTCGCGTTTTCCGGTCCTGCGGAAGTTTTCGATTTCCTGAATCATGGAAATCGGGTCGTGGGGGGCCTTCAGATCGACCTCGGTCTCCTCCATGGGCTTTAAAAGCGCGCGCTGAACCCCGGTTCGCGACACGTCCGGTCCGACGAGGCTGCGGCTCGAAGCGATCTTGTCGATCTCATCGATGTAGATGATGCCCGACTGGGCCAGCTCGATGTCGTTGTCCGCCTCCCGGACCAGATCCCGGACCAGATCCTCCACATCGCCGCCCACGTAGCCGGTTTCGCTGAACTTGGTGGCGTCGCCCTTGACAAAGGGAACCCCGATCTTCTGGGCGATCAGTTTGATCATGTAGGTCTTGCCCACGCCGGTGGGGCCGATCAGCAGCACGTTGCTCTTGATTTTTCCGACCATGTCGTCCGGTGAAAACCGGGCCGACCGGTCCCTGGTGATCCGGTTGAAATGGGTGCAGATCTTGGTGGCCAGAATCGCCTTGGCGCTGTCCTGCTTGACGATGTACCGGTCCAGATAGGCGATCAGCTCTTCGGGCTTGAGATCGAACTCGATGGGTTTTGATTTTTTGACGATCTCGCCCGTATCCTCGGTTTCCGCTTCCAGGGGCTGAAGGACCGGCGAGACGACCTTGACATTGCCGCCGAATTTTTTGGAAAGAAATTCGCTGATTTCCTTTTCAAGCTCATTCGGGCTGGGTGTTTTTTCGTTTTTGGGTTTCATGTTCAGAAACTATAATCACCCGTTGACGAAATATCAAGCAGGTGAAAAATCAAAGCACAGCGGCCGGCCGCCGTGCCTGCAGGGGACGGGGGAAAATCAAGGCCTTCATTCCTTTAAACCTTCGCGATTTTCGCGGCCATCGTGGTAAAAAAGCATGCAACCTGCGCGGGCCTCGCGCCCAAAAGTCAATTCGCCGTTGTGGTTCAATATTTCGGACTCAACAGAACGGGCCAGGGACAGGGCGCACGAAACACAAAAAAAAATGAAGGCCTTCATTCCTTTAAGCCTTCGTGAACTTCGCGGCCTTCGCGGTAAAATAACAAGGTCATTCGCCGATGATCTTCACCAGCACCCGCTTCTTTCGAAGGCCGTCGAATTCGCCATAAAATATCTGCTCAAACGGTCCCAGATCCAGGGCATTGTCCGTGACGGCGACAACGACCTCCCTTCCCATGATCTGCCTTTTCAGATGGCCGTCTCCGTTGGTGCCTCCGGTATCGTTATGCCGGTACTGGGTGATCGGTTCGTACGGCGCCAGCTTTTCCAGCCAGGTTTCATAATCCCGAAGCAGGCCCGGCTCATCCACGTTGATGAAGACGGAAGCCGTCAAATGCCTCGCATTGATGAGTGCAAAACCTTCCTGTATTTTACTTTCCTCAAGGCATTGCGCAACCTGCTCGGTGATATTCAGAAAACCCATTCTGCTCGGAATCTCGATCCACAACTCTTTTCGGTATGATCTCATGTTGTTTCGCCTCCGGTTTTACAGAAGAAACCCGCTGTTCCGGCCCCTTGCCGGCAAGTGTACGATGGACTCCGCCTATTTTTCACCGAAATCCGCCGGCGCCCCGCCTCCCAGCACCTTGTAGAGGGTGACCCGGTTGGCGAGCCGGATCATGCGAAGATCGGTCAAGGTCTGCCGGGCTCGGAAAAGCGACCGCTGGGCGTCGAGAACGCTCAGGTAGCTGTCGATCCCGTTGTTGTAGCGGGCGTCGGAGAGCCGGTAAGCCGCGGCAGTGGCCTCTACCAGGGATTCCTGGGCTGCCAGCTGCTCCCCGACGGCGCCCCTCTGAGCCAGGGCATCCGCCACCTCCCGAAAGGCCGTCTGGATTGCCTTTTCGTACTGGGCCACGGAAATCTCCCGCTCCACCTTGGTGACATCGTACGCTGCCCAGGTGCGGGCATCAAAAATAGGCACGGCGATCCGCGGCGCGAAACTCCAGGTCTCCTGCCCGGAGTTAAAAAGCCCGGACAGATCGGCACTGGCGGTTCCAATGGCGGTCGTCAGCGCGATGCGGGGAAACAGGGCCGCCCGGGCCGCGCCGATATTGGCGTGGGCCGCTTTGAGCCGGTGCTCCGCGGCCAGCACATCGGGCCGGACCAGGAGCGCCTCTGAGGGCAAACCGGAAGAAATTTCTCTGGGAGGCTGAACCCCGCTCAGATCCCCCGGCAGGAGTTCCGGCGGCAGGGGCGTTCCCGCCACGAGATTCAGGGCGTTTTGATCCTGTGCCGCCAACTGGGTGTAAACGGCGACGTTTCTGCGGGCCGTTTCCACCTGCGTCTGCGCCTGACGGAGATCCAGTTCGGATGAGATTCCGACATCATACCGTTTCTGAATCAGGTCGTAAGAGGCCTGCTGGGCCTCGAGCGTGGACCTTGAGAGTTTCAGATTCTCGGAGTCGGCGGCCAGGGTGAACCAGACACGGGCCGCCTCGGATATCAGCAGAATCTGTGTGCTGCGGCGGGCCTGATCCGTAGCCATGTATTCTTCCAGGGCCCGGTCTCCCAGGCTGCGGATGCGGCCGAAAAAGTCGATCTCCCAGGAACTGACGCCGAAATCGACGCGGTACTGCTCCCGGGTCGTCGCGTGCCCGGAGGACGAGATATCGGCCGGGGTGCGTTCCTTGATTCCGCTGCCGACCGCCTCGACCGACGGCAGCAGTTCGTTTCGCTGAACCCTGTAAAGCGCCTGCGCCCGCTCCACGTTCAAGGCGGCCAGGCGCATGTCGCGGTTGTTGTTCAGGGCCGTTTCGATGACCTGTTGCAGGCGTTCATCGGCAATGAACTCCCGCCAGGGCAATTCCGCCGCAGGTGGGGCATCGGCGGACGCCGTTTCCGAATAGGCCGCTCCCGCGGGCCATTCGGAAGGAACGGGCGCCTCGGGGCGCCTGTACTCAGGAGCCAGGGAGCAACCGCCAACAAGTGCGACGATCGCGCCCAGCAGAAGAAACCGGTTTGTTTTCATATCATCAATCCTCTAATGGATTCTTATCCTCTTTCGCGGCTGTCCTCTCCGCATCGGTCTGGTCCGGGTGGATCACGCCGATGCGGTGGGAAAGCGCTTCAGCTTCCGCGACGGCCGCCTCCGGCCCTTGAAGTCTGCCCACGATCTTTTCAATCAGCACGTAGAAAAGCGGGGCAAAGATCACGACCAGAACGGTAGCCGTTACCATGCCTCCCAGCACACCGGTGCCGATGGCGTTCTGGGCGCCGGCGCCGGCGCCGGTGCTCAGGGCCAGCGGCAGAACACCGAAGCCGAAGGCCAGCGAGGTCATGATAATCGGACGGAACCGCAGTTTTGCGCCCTCCAGCGTGGCCTCGATCAGATCCATTCCCCTGGCCCGCCCGGCCTTGGCAAACTGAACGATCAGGATGGCATTCTTGGTAGCCAGGCCCAGGGTGGTCAGCAGTCCGATCTGAAAATAAACGTCGTTGGGCAGTCCCCGCAGGCTCGAGGCGATGACGCCGCCGATCGCCCCCAGGGGCAGGGTGAGCAGCACCGAGATGGGAATGGGCCAGCTCTCGTAAAGCGCCGCCAGGCACAGGAAGATCACGAAAACGGAAAAGGCGTACAGCAGGGGCGCCTGGGAACTCGACATCCGTTCCTGAAAGGACAGCCCGGTCCAGTCAAAACCGATTCCCGACGGCAGCTTTTTGACAAACCCTTCCATGGCCGCCATCGCCTCGCCGGAACTCCTGCCCGGCGCCGACTCGCCCTGAATGTTGATGGACGGAAAGCCGTTGTAGCGCTGCAGCTTCGGTGAACCGGAAGCCCAGTTGCCGGAAGCAAAGGAAGAAAAGGGAACCATCTTGCCCGTGCCGCTGCGCACATGGTATTTTTCCAGATTGTCGGGCAGCATGCGGTAGGGCGCGTCGGCCTGAACGTACACCCGCTTGACCCGGCCGGCCTGAATGAAGTCGTTGACATAGGCGCTGCCGAAGGCCGCGGCAATCGTGTTGTGAATAGAGTTGATCGGCGCTCCCAGCGCGCCGGCCTTGTCCCAGTCCACGTCGATCCGGTATTCGGGCACATCCTCCAGCGCATTGGGCCGGACCTTGGTCAATGCCGGGTCCCTGGCCGCCATGCCGAGAAGCTGGTTGCGGGCCGCCATCAGCTCGGCATGGCCCATGCCGCCCCGGTCCAGCAGCTGAAAATCAAATCCCTTTGCCTGCCCCAGCTCGACAACCGCCGGCGGCGCAAAAGCAAAGACCATCGCGTTGCGGAGCGTGGAAAAATATCCCATGGCCCTTCCCGCCACGGCGCCCACCCTCAGATCCGGACGGTCCCGAAGCTCCCAGTCCCTCAGCTTGACGAAGGCCAGGCCCGCGTTCTGTCCCCGGCCGGAGAAGTTGATGCCGGCAACCGTCATGATGGCTTCGACCGCCTCTTTCTCCTGCTCGAGAAAATACTTCTGAACGTCCTGCATGACCTGCTCGGTCTGTTCCAGGGACGAATTTGCCGGAAGCAGGGCCTGCACCATCATGATCCCCTGATCCTCGTCCGGAAGATAGGCCGTAGGCATGCGGTGGAACAGATACCCCATGCCCGCCAGAATCATCAGGAAAACGACCAGGAAGCGCAGCCTTTTGGAAAAAGTCTGGCGGACCAGGCTCACATACAGGCGCCTTAAGCCGTAAAAGCCGCTGTTGAACCATCGGAAAAAAGGGCGCATGAAAAAGATCGCATTGTCCGCCTCGTGCCCTTCCCTCACCGGCTTGAGGAGCGATGCGCAGAGCACGGGCGTCAGAATCAGGGCCACCACCACGGAAAGCAGCATGGAGGCGATGATGGTGACGGAGAACTGCCGGTAGATGACCCCCGTGGACCCGCCGAAAAACGCCATCGGGCCGAAGACCGCCGAAAGCACCAGCCCGATGCCGATCAGCGCGCTGGTGATCTCCTCCATGGACTTGCGGGTGGCCTCCTTGGGCGAGAGCCCTTCCTCGCTCATGATGCGCTCCACGTTCTCCACCACCACGATGGCGTCGTCCACGAGAAGGCCGATGGCCAGCACCATGGCGAACATGGTCAGCATGTTGATGGAGAACCCGAAAAGCCCCAGCACCGCGAAGGTTCCCAGAATCACCACCGGAACGGCGATGGTCGGAATCAGGGTGGCCCGGAAATTTCCCATGAACAGGTACATCACCAGGAAAACCAGCAGGATCGCCTCAAAAAGGGTCTTGACCACCTCGTTGATGGCCACCCGGACAAAGGGCGTGGTGTCGTAGGGATAAACGATCTTCATGCCCGTGGGAAAGTAATGGCTCATCTCGTCCAGCTTGGCCCGGATGTTGTCGGCCGTCTTCAGGGCATTGGCGCCGGCGGCCTGCCGGATGGCCATGGCGGCGGCGGGCTTGCCGTTGAAATAGCCCTGAATATCGTAAAATTCGGCGCCCAGTTCCGTCCGCCCCACATCGCTGATCCGCACGACCGAGCCGTCCGGGTTGATGCGCAGGGGGATCGCGGCAAACTCCTCGGGCGTCTTGAGCAGACTCTGAACGATGATGGCGGCGTTCAGACGCTGGCCTTCCACCGCCGGCGCTCCGCCGAACTGCCCGGCGGACACCTCCACGTTGTAGGTTCCAACCGCCGCGATGACATCCTGAACCGTCATCCGGTAATCGGTCAGCTTGTCGGGGTTCAGCCAGACGCGCATGGCGTACTGGCTGCCGAAAATCTCGACCTCTCCCACCCCCGGCACCCGCGAAAGCACCTTCTCCAGGTTGGACTGCGCGTAGTCGCGCAGGTCGTTCCCGTCCATGCTCCCGTCTTCCGAGATCATGCTCACGACCATCAGGTAGTTTCGCGTGGATTTGCTGACCTTGACCCCCTGCCGCGAGACCATCTCGGGCAGGCTCGCCATGGCGAGCTGGAGTTTGTTCTGCACCTGGGACCAGGCCATGTCCGGATCGGTCCCCGGCGCAAAGGTCAGCTCGATGCGGGACTGGCCCGACGAATCGCTGCTGGCCGAAAGGTACAGCAGTTTGTCGAAGCCGGTCATCTTCTGCTCGATGATCTGAGTGACGCTGTTCTCAACGGTCTCCGCCGAGGCCCCCGGATAGAAGGCGGTGATGGCGATGGACGGCGGAGCGATCGGGGGATACTGCGATACGGGCAGGTTGTAGATCGCCAGCGCGCCCGCAGCCATCATGACGATGGCGATGACCCATGCAAAAACCGGCCGGTCCAGAAAAAATCTCGATAGCATCTCGCGCCTCCGTCAGTTCGATTCCGCAGCCGGCGGGGCCGCGGGGTTGTGCGCCTCGCTGAAGGGAACCGCCTTGACGGAAACCCCCGGTTTCACCTTCTGCGATCCCTCGACGATCACCCGGTCTCCGGATTCAAGGCCCGAGGAGACGAGCCATTTGTCTCCCACCGTGCGATCCAGGGTGAGCATCCGCTGCTGAACCCTGCCCTCGGCATCCACGATCAGAGAAACAGGCTCCCCCTTCGGATTCCGGCCGACGCCCTGCTGCGGAACCAGGATGGCCTGCTCGTTGACGCCTTCCTCGAGAATCGCCCGCGCATACATACCCGGCAGCAGGATGCGCTTCGGATTGGGAAACACGATGCGCAGAATGTAGGATCCGGTGGTCGGGTCCACGGTAATATCCTGGAATTGAAGGGCCCCTTCCAGGGGATAGGGTGTGCCGTCTTCCAGATTCAGCTTGACCCTGGCCCGGTTGGAGCGGTCCCGCTTGAGCGTGCCGCTTTCCATGCTCCGCTGAAGGCGCAGCAGGTTGGCGCTCGACTGGGTGACGTCGACGTAGACGGGATCGATCTGCTGGATCGTGGCCAGCGGCAATCCCTGTCCGGCTGTCGCCAGCGCGCCCACGGTGACCAGCGACCTGCCGATGCTACCGGAAATGGGCGCGGTGACGCGGGTGTAGTCCAGGTTGATTCGGGCGCTTTCCACGGCCGCCTTGCCGACCGCGATTTCCGCTTCGGCCTGCTTGAGGGCGGCGACGGTGTCGTCATAATCCTGCCGGCTGACCGCCTTGATGGACACCAGCTCCTTGTAGCGCTCGGACCGGTAGCGTATGGAGGTCACGTTGGCCTCGGCCCTGGCGAGGGACGCCCTGGCGCTGTCGTAGGCCGCCTGGTAGAGCGCCGGGTCGATCTGGTAGAGAACGTCTCCGGCCTTGACGTCCGCGCCTTCGGTGAAGAGGCGCTTCTGAATGATGCCGTTCACCTGGGGCCGCACCTCGGCAATGAGGTAGGCGGATGTCCGCCCCGAGAGTTCGGTCGTGATGGTCACCCTCTCCGGCTGAAGCGTCACTACGGAGACCTCGGGAGGTCCGGCCGGGGGCGCCGCATTCTGGGGCTGCCTTTCGCAGCCGGAAGTTATCAGGAATCCGGCCAGAACGCCCAGAAGGACCACAGGCCTGATCATGCCGTGAATTTGCATATTCCACCTCTGTCGCTTGAATTGAATGGCTCGCGCCCGCTGTCGATCGGCCGCTGGTAGTCTTTTCATCAAAATCCGCCCTGTTTTTCTGAACGCCTGTTCATTAAAAATACCGAACGTTTGCCCTTATCTTTTGACGCAATCCCAGCAGGCTTCCACGGTTCTGGAGATCATGGAATTGTCCAGGACGACAAACCCGAGGATGTGATCCCGCGCCAGAGGAACCAGGGGGCCGAAGGCCAGGGCAAAAAGCACGATAAAGGGAAAATCCTTCAGCACCTGCTGGGCGACTCCCTCGGCAAAAAGCTCGGTGAATATGGTATGATCCCCGGCCTTTCCGATCAGCCGGTCCCGCCGCAGAGTAACGCCGTAGGGGGAGTTGTGGTACTGCTCAACGAAACGGAAATGGAGCGGAAAGGTGATGAAGTACCTGAGAAGCGCCCTGCCGAGATGGAGAAACCGTTCACGAAAGGGTTTTTTGGTCGAGTAGCCTTTCTGCAGGGCCTCCACGATCTTTGCTTCCAGTTCGCTGTACAGTTCGTTGATCAGCACGTCCTTGTTTTCGAAATACCGGTAGATGGTTCCGACCGCCACTCCGGACCGCTCCGCGATCATCGCCATCGGAGCGCCGTGAAAGCCCTGCTCCGCGATCAGCTCCAGGGCGGTTTGCAGAATATCATGCCGCTTGTCCGATTTTTTCATGGCCGCTCTTTTTTATCCATACGATTAAAAATGAATGTTCATTCATAAAACAGCGTATTTTTATGCCTTTCGAGTGTGGCTGTCAATGCCTTTTTACCGCAAGATTCAAGACAACGCCCTGCCCTGCTGAAATTTCACCGGAAACGACGGCCGGCATGATCCCGCGCCGGATTTCATGATCCTTCGGAACGGCCTTTCTTTCCCTGCCGCTGCGTTCCGCCCCGGCCTCCGATGAAAGCGGGCGCGCCAAAATAAAAAAGGACCCGAATCATTCAGGTCCTTGATTTCATGTTGGTACGCCCGGCTGGATTCGAACCAGCGATCTTCAGCTCCGGAGGCTGACGCCCTATCCCCTGGGCCACGGGCGCACACGGTGGCAAACTTAATGTATCCGGAAAAACAAGTCAAGACCGAAAATCAGGACAAGCTGGCCCGGAAATGGTTTTGGCAAAAGGCCGATGTTCGCGGTTAAATTTTGCCATTGCTAAAATTTCCTTTACGAAACGCACATGTTTCGCTATGAATCTTCTTTGACTCGCACCACGCACCATCGATCCGCCTGATTTTGAATTGTTCGAGCACGCGCCCGCAATCTCCTTCCGCGGCGTGAAATTGGGTTGTTGAGTTGTTCTGCCAGCAACGATGGGAAATGTCTTGTGGCAATAAGACTGAAAATCAAGCTTCAAGGGTTGACCTGGCAGTCATTTGACGCAGGAGACGGATTGCTCCAGCGGTGCCCTCTGTTTCCCGATGCAGAGCTCGAAGGCATTCCGTAACTAGCTAAATTAATTATTGTTAATTTAAACTACCTCGGCGTTGCAACGTATCTGTCAATTATTAATCAGGAAAAAGGAAAGTTGAAATATGACGCTGGAAGAACGCATTGAAAAGTTGGAAGAACGTATTGAAAAGCTGGAGGCGAGGCTGAAAGGTAATTTCGTCGCAAATTCGATCATCACCCGCAAAATTGTGCTGTTCGATAAAAAAAACAAGTCGCGCATTTCTCTGAGCGTGACCAATAATGCACCGGAACTGGTAATGAAAGATGAAAGCGGGCAGCGGCGCCTTATACTGGGCTTTACTGAGAACGAGCCGATACTGGCCATGTCCGACAAAAATGGTCTGCCGCGTATTAGCCTTGGCACGCTCCAAGAAGGGCCGGTGCTGGGCATGATTGGTGAAAACGGGCAACCACGAATTATGCTGCGAGTACAGGGGAACGAGACGACGCTGCTTTTGGGCGACAAAAATGCGAAGTCACGCGTTTTGTTAAGCGCGCCCCAAGAAGGGCCGCTACTGGGCATGAGCGATAAAAACGGGCAGGCTCGGGTTAGCATGCGCGCGCAACAAGACATGCCGATGCTGTTTATGCTTGATGAAAACGGGGAACTGATCTGGTC
>Ga0265294_10005907_pt1 | contig 14829 bp, 18 predicted proteins | sample MunlanPumphouse3_FD_192504 | JGI IMG/M metagenome (GOLD analysis project Ga0265294, IMG submission 192504) | Groundwater microbial communities from a municipal landfill in Southern Ontario, Canada - Pumphouse #3 | ecosystem: Environmental > Aquatic > Deep subsurface > Groundwater | place... | reverse complement strand
TGAAAAACTAATCAGTATCATAACCTGTTTGATTTTCAAATCCAGTACCTACGAACATTTTGAATCAATATCAAATTTCAGTTTACTTGCATAAAACATTTTTAGTTAACAAATATAGCTAAATTAATAAAGAACTTTATAATTCATGTAGAGAGCATGGTATCGCAGTAATGTTTTGTTGCTTACAAATTAAGGTTCAAATCGCTGTTTTAGGAATTAAAATTAATACATTTGACAGTGTAAACAGGGATATAAATATTAGTGATGTCAAATCATTGAATTATATTAATGATTTGTAATAGAGGTTGATGAAGTTATATATTAATTTATGATACCGATTCGAGATGAAGAGTAAATATAGCAAAATTGAGCTATCGCACAAGCTCAAGAATCAAAGCGATTAGAAAGAAAGTGACAGATATTAAAACAACTGACAAAAAATATATCATGTGGAAAAAAAGAAGAGATCTACGTATCCACAAATTTGAGATTAAAAAGAAAAAATGGAAAAAAGAACGTAAGAAAAACACCAATTTAGAAAAAGTTGATAGATCAATTAAATTTTTAGAAAGAAATTATTTACCAGATCGAACAATTAGTGTTCCAAACCAATTTAGTTTAATAAATAATCCCGAAACCACAATTAATTTTTTCGATGAGTTAATAGGATTGATTTACAATAAAGTCAAACAAAGGGTATATATTAATATGAAAAATGTAGAAACAATTACTGTGGATGCGCTTATTTATTTGCTGGCTGTAATTAAAAATATGAGAGCTGAAGGTATTGTTTATAAAAATCCAATTGAAGGTAATTATCCAGAAAACAAAGAAGCATATAATATATTTGTTAAAAGTGGATTTTTAGACTACATGAATAATGGTTTAGAAAAAATTGATAGTAAAGATGTTTCTAGAATATACTATGGTTCAAATTATGATCAAAATGTCAGTAAAAAAATGTGTGTGTTTGCTCATAACAATTCCTCATTAACGGTTGATGACACTGATTATTTGTACAATTCAATTTGTGAAATGATGCTGAACACTGTACAGCATGCATATGAATCTACGAGCAAGCTCATAAACAACTGGTACAGTTATGCCGAATGTAATGATGAAGACATTATATATATGTTTTTTGATACTGGTGAAGGAATACCTTCTACAATTGAACGAAATGTTTCTTTCTTGGGAATTAAAAAAGAAAAAGATAGCGATATGCTGAGTTCTGCAATGAATGGAGACTTTAGATCATCTACTAAACTGAAAACACGAGGGAGTGGATTAGTCTCGATTAAGAATTCAATCAGCTTAGATAAGATTAAGTATTTATCAGTTATTACTAATAAAGCATCAAATACTTATATGATAAATGAAAATAATTTAGTTGAAAACAAGAGTGACATGAAAGGTTCACTAACAGGTACATTGTATTATTGGAAGATAAGGAGGATATAATAATGGATATAATTTATAAAATTGCAAAAGAATTTACAGATACACCAGGTCCACGCCTAATCGTCGAAGGAAAATTCTCTGGAGAAATGTTTTTAAAAGATGTCTTATTGCCTAAATATAAAGAAGCGATAAAGTCCGATTCTAATTTGGTAATTGATTTAGATGGAACTTTTGGATATCCGCCATCATTTCTTGATGAAGCTTTTGGAGGATTAATCAAAGAAACTCAAACAGGAACAAGTAAGATATTTAAAAATTTGATTATTAAATCATCTCGCAAACACTATATTGATACTATAAATACTAGAATGAGGGCTTGGGAGGAATTATATATTAAATGAAAAAAGTAAATGCTATAATTTTAATAGAATCAATAATTCTTCTTTCATTAACAGCAATTGGACTCCTACAAATGGCGGACATCAATAATTTTTGGGAAATGAATTTTGAATCACTAATTAATATTTTTATTACAGCTTCAATTGGTGTTATAGGTTTTTATATTACAATTAGTATTATTGAAAATAACGCTTCAAAAAGAAAAAAACTAGATTTTTTAGAAGCACAATTGTACAAACTGTCAATTCTTTTAGAAAGTGACACAGTTAAATTAACAATAAATGCGGATTGTAAATATCCGGGGGTTGAAGATTTCTTAAGTCATACACAAAAGATGAGAGATATCATATCCAATATAGATCATTTTTTAGCAATTATAGATTTTTCAAAAGAACAATTTGCAAGTTTAATAAAAAATTTTGACGAATTTAATAAAATATCTGATTTTTATTGTGATGAGGCTATCAAAAAAGGATATAAGCAAATTAATCAAAGAAGAGAGGATATGCTACAAATTGTTAGCACTATTTTGATTAAGGTTTACGATGCTTATTAATTATACTAAGTTATAGAAACTTATAATGATAAGATACTATTATCACTTGATTTATTGACACATAAAAAAGGTGAACCATATATGGATTACATCAAAAAAATCAAAGTCAATCCTATTGCAAGAAAAGTAAAGATTGCTGATTTGAAGCATAATAGTGATATTCAAAGATTAGATGAACAGCATCACCCTAAATATGAGCTGTATCAAGAAGCACTAGAATATTTAGAAAGTGACTAATATAAAAATGGAAAAGCAATCTTTTATAAAGTATTATTTAGTTAATGATTTTGGTTTATATTGTTCTTCAGATTTTGTAGCATTTCATTACATGCCAAATGAAAATCTTAAATGGGTAAAATGTGACTATACAAGATGCATTTCTGATTATCTTTATGGATTTGATGAGTCAGAGCCAATGGGATCGCCTTATAGATTTTGGAATAATTCTATTAGCAGTCAAATTCAAGAAATAAGTGAGGATGAAGTTATAAAAATAATTGGTGAAAAAGCTGTACTCGAATCTTTTTCATTATTTAAATAAGGGGGTTAAATTGATGAAATCAATTATTATTAATAGGATGTATGCAGGTGAATATTTAACAAGAGGTATTGGTGGAGGAGAAGTTATAAACTTACTTCATTCTGATGACGAAGTAAATTATTGTTTTGTAAGTCCTTATGGGATGATTAATCCAACTTATAATGATACTGTTTATGCAGTTATACATACAAGATTAATTGAAAGTGGTTGTTTTGAAGTGATTGGCATCAGCATTATTGATGAGAAAAATGGACAACTCATTCATCCTAAAGGTTATAAAAAAGAAGATAGAGGATTATTTGCTACAAACGAATTAAAGGAATACATTAAATCAAAACCTATTAATTATGGTGGGGTACCATATATTAAAGAAAATGATAAGTGGCCTGGAATAACATTTAAATCAAAACGACTATTGTATCCAAAAAAACAGATATTTATTCTTGATAGCCTTTATTCTAAGAACATCTATAAGGAAGCAACTTCATATAAGTTGATTGATAAAAGATTTGGGAATCAGCCTTTATTAATGTATGTTGATGATGAGAAATATCCGTTATCATATAATTGCATTATTGATATGATAAATAATAGCGAATTATGGGAAGAAAGAATCGTAAAAATTGATTCTGTAAAAGTTAATAACCATTACAATTTCTTATCATTAATAAATAAAGAAGATGATGAATTATCATTCTCAAATATGTTTAGTTACTTTTTCTCAAATTATCCAGAATTATTTGTAACATTATCAAAAGAATTATTAGGACATGATATAAAAAATGATTTTATAATTAAAAGAGAATTTCACAATATTGATCTTTGGATAGAAGACGATAAATGCGTCATTGTAATAGAAAATAAAATTAAATCAGGTATTAATGGAGTTTCGTCACGTCATGATTTTAGTGAAGATGGTAAAGTTCAATCACAATTATGGAAATACTATGAGATTGCTAAAAAATATGCGGAAGAAAAAAATAAATCTTACAAATTGTATTTGTTTGTCCCTAACTATAATAAACTAGACTTATCTAAGTATAAAGGTAGCAAAAAATATAGAGTAATCCGATATAAAGATATCTATAAGTTTTTATTATCACAAAATATTACGGATAAATACTATACTGATTTTTGCAACGCCTTATACAAGCATACAAAAGATATACCTGTTGACTATAGTGAAATTGTAATGAATTACCTAATACAACAAATTCAAAAGCAAAAAAAATAATGATTTTTTGATGCTATTACAAATGAAAAAACACATGACAAGTATTTGCTAGAAAGAATTAACCAATACGATGAAAAATGGTATAGCTTTAGATTTGATGTTGGAACAACTCAATATGGAAGACTCCCGATAGTGGAGTCTTTTTCTTTGGATTTTGAATTGATAAGCAAAATACATCATCCTATTTTCTTGGGTGGAGTAAGTAAAAAAAGTAGGTGTACGAGCTTTTTTGAGAGGGAGAATGCAAATAAATTATTCGTTTTTGCAGGTGTACGCAAATTATTCATTCATTTTGAAGGTGTACGCAAAAATTCTGCCTATTTTTCTAGGGGTACGCAAATTTTTCATTCCTTTTGAAGGTGTACGCAAAAATATTCCTCTTATTCAAGGTGTACGCATTTGTATTAAAATTGGCGTGCTCTTTCATTTTTCTACAATTGCTTCGATACAATATAATATATTAAATAAACACATAAACCTAAATAAATTAGGCGATAATTTAACAAAAATCACTCTAGTGAATGATTTGCATCATTGCCCTAGAGTTTTTTTTATTGCGCTATTTAATTATTCCTAATTAGAATATTTCACATTGAAATAAATGTAATTTTATGTATAATGATAATTAATCTCACTTTATGAGAATTTTATTCATCAATCATGGTATGGTGATTTATTAGTATAAATAATATAATATTATTGTAACGTTACAAAATTACATTAAAGGAGAATATAAATCATGGATTTAGGTAAAACAATTAAGAGATTAAGAGTAAGTAAAGACATGACTCAAGAAGAAATAGCAAATATGCTTGGAACTTCAATTCAGTCAGTTTCTAGATGGGAAAATGAACAAACATACCCAGATATTACAATGCTTCCTATAATAGCTAATATCTTTGAGGTTTCAGTAGATGAATTACTTAATGTTGATACATTTAAACAACAAGAAGAAATAAAACTAATAGTTGAGCAAAATAAAGCTTTATGGGTTCAGGGTAAAACTAAGGAAAGAGAAATAATATTAAGAGAATCAATTAAAAAGTATCCAACCAATTTTGAGTTAAAAAGTTTACTTTTAAATACATTATATTATCAAACTGCTGAAGATACTGAAGAAGGAAAAAGATATCAAAAAGAAACAATTGAACTTGCAAATTTTATATTAGAAAAATGATTGATTGATGAGTATAGATACCGCGCTATGCAAACTTTAGTTTTAGTATATAACTGGCAACATCAATTTGATAAGGCACATAATATTGCAAATAAAATGCCATCAATGTGGTCTTCAAAGGAATATCTTTTAACAAACTCTTTAAAGGGTGATGAATTATATAATTATTTACAAGAGAATATTGGAAGGGGAATTGAATGGTTTTGGTTCACAATAAAACAATTATCTGATGGATCTACTGATGGTTCAAAGTCTAAAGTGCTATTAAAATTCGTTGAACTATTAAATATCATTTTTGAAAATAAGGACTATGGATTTTATAATGAGAGATTATCAAACATTTACTTACATTGTGCAATTGATTCAGCAACAGTTAAAAATGTAGAAGAAACATTAAACTATTTAAGTTTAGCTAAAGTGTATGCTTTGGTTTATGATGAAATAAAAGAACAAGTAAAATATAAGAGTCTTTTAATGAATAGAATAATTTATGAGCCAAACAAAAACCTGATAAGTGCAAATAAATCATGTTTAGATCAAGTACTTGCATATGCAGAGTATAACCAATTTGATTTTATAAGAGATCATGAGGAATTTAAGAAAATTATTAGATGACTTAAGAAAAATTCAGAAGAAGCTTAAAACGCTTCTTTTTATGGATTTATATAAAAAATCCTTTTATTGGAACTCATGTTAATGTTTGTAACATTTTAAATCTATATAAGATATGTTTTGTCTAGAATTGTTTGTTTTTCTAAAATAAATACAACTGTGAGTTGAATTAATCAAATTTACCTCCATTGATTTAAAGCATCATTTGATTTATAATAATAATGTAGTAGGCCACTATAATCTTAATTGTTAGGAGAAAAATATGGATATAGGTTTAAAAATAAAAGAGCTAAGAACAGAATCAAAAATCACTCAAGAAGAACTTGCAAAGGCTGTGCAAGTATCCACACAAGCAGTTTCTAAATGGGAATGTGGTGGATTGCCTGATATTGAACTGGTACCTAAAATTGCTGAATATTTTAATGTGACAACTGATGAATTGTTTGGAATTCCAGTTAATGATTATAAAAATATAGATCAAAAATTATGTAATTATATAGGAAGTTTAAAAGATGTTAAAGAGCGTTTTAGAGAAATATTCGCTTTATGTTACCATATGGAAATAAGCATCTACGATAAAGTTGATTTAACTCAATATAACGTAAAAGAAATTATGGAAGGACATTATCTAAATTCTCAAGTTTTATCAAACGAAGGTATTGTCCTTACACAACTTAAGAAAGACAAACCATTTTTCGCTCTTTTTCCAAAACTAGATAATGAAGACTATAATGGTTTTTTAAATAATAAAGTTAACTTAATAGAGTTTATTAAAGAACTAAGCAATGAAGATTTTTTTAATGCTTTAATCCTAATAAATTCAAGAATAAATAATAGTTTTACTGAAAATTTGTTTGTGAAAGAACTAGCTATTACTTTGGAAAGAACACAAGAAATTATTAAAACATTAATTAAATACAAATTGATAAATGTTAATAAATTGGAACTAGATGATAAGGCAATAGATACTTATACATTACGTGATAATCCCGCTATTCTTGGATTTTTCGCATTCTTAGATATGTTAGTGGATAAGCCTAATTCATTTTATTATTCTAATAGTGGAAATGATGGCAATTATTTTCGTATAAAGAAATGATGGTAAGGTACCACAAAGGTTAAAGATCTATTATGTTAAATGTTTTAATTGGTAAAATTTGGTGTACGCAAGCCATTTTGGTGTACGCAAAAAATTCTCTAGGTGTACGCAAGCCATTTTAGGTGTACGCAACTCATCGCTAAAAGTACTAGGTGTACGCAAAATCTTTAAAATTCTAGAGGTGTACGCATTGTATTAAAATTGGTGTACTCTTTCATATTGAAAGTATAGGTATGATGCAATGTTTTCATACCTTTTTTTATTCATAAAGACAAAATTCTCCTATTAGTACGAAGTAATAGACCCTAGTGAGTGTTATCAAGAAAACTTTTATTAGTTTTTCTCTATTTATAATTATACTAAAACACGAAAATGTAATAGACACACGAATGTATATGGTTAGTATTAATAGAGGACATAAATTACAAATTAGTAAACTTTCACTCCGAAAATAATAATGGAAATTATTTCAATTTATGATACAATGAATTGAAAGACAAATAGTAATTTATTGCTCGATTAATAATAATTTGGAGGTAGTATATGATTGTATTAAAAGAATATATAAATGAACAAAAAGAATTAATGAGACTTATTAAAGTATTTTGGTTATGCCATAATGGATGGAATCAAACAGATGAAGAAACATTATGTGATTTAATAAATTGGACCAAGGAAGGTCATAAGATTTATCTTATTATTTATAATAATGAAAAGGTTGGTTTTATTCATCTAGGATCCAGAGGAGCAGGAATTGATTGGTTAGAAGATTTATTTGTTCTACCCGAGTATCAAAATAGAGGAATAGGAACAAAAAGCATTGAACTAGTTGAAAATATAGTAAAAGAATATTCTATTTCTTTATACATAGAAGCGGCAGCAAAAAATGAAAGAGCAATTAAACTCTATCGCAAATTAGGCTATGATTGTTTAAATACAATTTCTGTAAGAAAAGACTTTAAAAAGGATAATCTTGTATGTGTTAGAAAAGAAAAAATATACGATGAAGTATTTGAAATTAAAAAAAAGTTGAATGATGAGAAAATCCAATTTATCGACTGATGGTCAATAAATGCATTGTTGTATCAAAATAGGTCATACACCCCATATAAGAAGCATATGCTTAATAAAATAAATGATTTGCATCGTGTTTTTAAATTATTTAATGGAATTCATATATAAAAAATTATAGATATTAAGAAAACACCATTTTACTGCTTAACAATTTAATGAACACCTTAATTTTTTGACAATTAATTCTTTCTTATTAGGCCTCATATGTATTGTAATATAATAGAATAATTACCTGAGATTACAAAGCACAATATTATGGATTTATTAGAGTGATGTATAATTTATTATTGATTTAGTAATGTCGATTTGTAAAGTTAGCACAGAAGAAAAATTATGAAAAATGTAGAAGTAAAAATAAGAAGTAAATATTATGAAAAGAGGAAAAGAATGGCGAAACGAAAAAAATATAATGGATTAGAAGCATTAATAATTTTAATTGCTTCTTTGATTATGGCACTAATAAAATTCATTATTAGAATAATATTGTTTATATACGATGTTATAACAATATATACAAGTAAATATAGAATAAAATCAGGAAATGGGTTTTTTAAAACATATTTCAATAAAGGAAATTATGGTGAATTTAAATTATATAGAAAAGTTATAAGTAAATTTGGAAAAGATAAAGTATACACCAATGTATATTTAGATAATGTAAATACGGATTATACAGAAATAGATGTGATAGCATTATCAAGTCATGGAATATATGTATTTGAAATGAAAAACTATTCCGGTTATATTTATGGTTCAGAAAATGATCAACACTGGACGCAAGTATTGAACAGGTTTTCTAAGAATAAATTTTATAATCCATTAAGACAGAATTACGCACATACTAAATCTGTTGAAAAATATTTAGCAATACATGAAAGTGAGATTATTCCTGTTATTGTATTTTCTAATCATAGTAAACTAAGTAAGATTGATGTTGGAATTAATAAAAATGTTTTTCAAATAAAAGATATTAATCGTTTCATCAAAAATAATTTCAAAGGAAAAAAAGTTACTTTTACAAATGAGAAGCTAAATGAGTTTTCTGTAAAATTAATTGAGCACTCTAATATGTCTCAAGAAATAAAAGATAAGCATATTATACAAGTAACTAATATACAAAAAAATGGTTTAAAAAGTGATAAATTTATGTGATTTCTATAATATATTGAACGAGGAATTGAAAATTCTTGTTTGAAATTCGATTAGTAATTGGAAACAAGTTTAATGGATAAATACAATATTACTTAAAAAATGACTTTATTTGATGATATCAATTTTTGCCAACTTGTTTACATACTAATTCAACTGATAAAAGAATACCTGATAAATACACAGGAAAGAGAAAAGCCAATTCTATATTATTTTCAGATTAAATAAATTATGGTTTGAATAATCAAAGAGGGGGAAATATGAGTTGGGATTATGAAGAATCTACAAAGCCTTGCCCATGTGGAGAAGGATTAAATAAAGTTATCGATGGCTCTTATTATTGTGGACAAACAGGGCATTATAAAACAATTTTGTGTCCTGAGTTTAGAAAAAAATATTTAACTAAAGTTGCATTTTATATTATTCGTAGTAAAGGGTGAGAATTATGGCAAAAAAAAAGAAAGTAGAGATTGAGGCTAAACCATGTATTAATTTATCAGTTATTAGCTGTTGGAATTGTAAACACGATATGATAAATGCCTACTACTCTAACGATATATCAATTCCTGTAGGTCCAGCCTATTTTACAGAAAAACAAATAAAAATTGCACTTGACGGTGGTTGTATTATTAAAGAAACATTTAGTAATACAGCACAAGAGAGTTATCCTGCTGCTTTATGCCCAAACTGCGGATCTATGTATGGTGATTTTTTCTATCATGATTATGTATATGTGCCAGGAGATGTACAATATTTTTTAGATAATGATGACAATGTAATAGACAAGATAATCAATAAAGAATTAATATTAAAACCATTTAAAGAATAAATAATAATGAGAGAAGCAAATAAATCAGTTTGATTCAACAAAAGAGAAAGTTTGGGTAAATGTATTAAAGTTAGATTTAAAAATATCAATAAGACATATAAGTACAATTGTAAATTTGAAGTAAATATTGGTGATAGCGTAACAGTTTTTGGGAAATTAGAAGATGATATAGGTGAGGTTGTTGAAATTGTAGGTCAATGGCAATTAAATAAATTTATGCAAGAAATAAAATCTGTAATTAAGTTAGACTAAGTAAGTTATTTTATAAAAATTTGTTATAAAAAAGCAAATTGAAATTTCATCTGAATTTACAAAAATAAGGATAAGGAAACTATGTTATTTTAATTTTTTATATAGAAATAAGTAGTAAGTGAATTATAATTGCACACATTTATACAAAATATAGATATTGTAGCAGTTAGGAATATATGAATTATAACTTTGATAATAAATATCAAAGTTTTTTTATTTAATAGTTTTAATTTCAGAGAAACAAGTCTAGATAAAAGAAATGGCTCTAATAATTAATATTTTTAAAGGGTTAAAAAGCTTTTTATCTATAATCCAGAATGTATTCTTCAATTATGTTTTGTAGCAATATTTTATGTCATATTTATCAAAAATGTATAAAACAAAACCAAAAAAATGCTTTTTCGGATAAAGTGTAGAAAAAAAGGAATAGTTGTAGTATAATTATAATTAAAATGAAGATGAGTGTATTGCTAATATATATACTAAAATTACAAGGGGATCAAGAAAAAAACAATTGTTTCTTAAACAGAATTTGTTCAAATGTTTGAGGCATCTTTTGGGGTTTTAAAATATATGGAAAACGAACACTTAGATTTTAATATTAAAGAAACAAAACGAGACAAATTATTTTTTAAAAATAGAATAGGGGAATAATTGATATGAATAAACAACAATTGGCATCTAAAATTTGGGAATCAGCTAATAAAATGCGTTCTAAAATTGAAGCGGGAGAATATAAAGACTATATTTTAGGGTTTATGTTTTATAAATTTTTGTCAGATAAAGAACTAAGATTTTTAAAAGAAAAAGAGTTTAGTGAAGAGGATATTAAAGATTTATCTGAAGAAAAAAAAGAAATCGTTAAATTTGTTCAAAATGGTATTGGTTATTTCATTTCATACAAAAACCTCTTTTCAACATGGGTCAAGAAGGGATCCGATTTTGACGTTAGTGATGTAAGAGATGCATTAAGTGCATTTGATAGGCTAATTAACTTATCGCACAAAAAAGTGTTTGATAGAATATTTAACACACTTCAAACAGGACTTAGTAAGCTTGGTGGAACTTCTGGTGAACAAACTAAAGCAATAAGAGATTTGCTTCATCTACTAAAAATCATTCCAATGAATGGTAAACAAAACTACGATGTTTTAGGATATATCTATGAATATTTAATCAGCAATTTTGCTGTTAATGCTGGTAAAAAAGCTGGTGAATTTTATACTCCAAACGAAGTTTCATTGTTGATGTCAGAAATTATTGCCGACCATTTAAAAGATAAAGAGGAAATTAAAATATATGATCCTACAAGTGGTTCAGGATCTCTGCTTATTAATATTGGTAATGCAATCTCAAAGCACGTGGTTAATAAAAACAATATTAAATATTATGCTCAAGAACTAAAAGAGAATACGTACAATTTGACTAGAATGAATTTAGTAATGCGTGGGATATTACCAGATAATATTGTAACTAGGAATGCTGATACACTAGAAAATGACTGGCCTTATTTTGATGAATCTGATCCGGTTGGTACTTATGATCCACTTTATGTCGATGCAGTAGTTTCTAATCCGCCGTATTCTCAAAAATGGGATCAAAATAATAAAGAATCTGATCCAAGATATGCTGAGTTCGGGTTAGCTCCAAAATCAAAAGCTGACTATGCGTTTTTACTTCATGATTTGTATCATGTGAAACCAGATGGGATTATGACCATTGTATTACCACACGGAGTGCTTTTTAGAGGTGGAGAAGAAGGTGTCATAAGGAAGAATCTTGTTGAAAAGAATCATATTGAAGCCATTATTGGTTTGCCTGCAAATATTTTCTATGGTACAGGTATTCCTACCATTATCATGGTTTTAAAGAAACAAAGTAAAATAACAACTGATATTTTGTTTATTGATGCATCTAAAGAGTTTGTTAAAGCAGGTAATAAGAATCAGTTATTAGCTTCACATATTAAAAAGATATCAGATACAGTTATTGAAAGAAAAAGTATAAATAAATTTTCTAGAATTGTTAATTTAGAAGAAATTAGAGAAAATGATTATAACTTAAATATACCACGTTATGTTGATTCATCAGAGCCAACAGAATCTTGGGACATATACTCTTTGATGTTTGGAGGAATTCCAAAACCAGAAGTGGACAGTTTAGATAAGTATTGGAATGCATTTCCAACATTAAGAAGCGAATTGTTTGAAAAAGAAAATGAAGCATATGTAAAATTGAACTGCGAAGATATTAAAGAAGCAATTACTAATAATATTGATATTAAAACATATATTGAAGAATATGAGTTAACTTTTGATACTTTCTATTCTTATATGAAAACCCAAATTATTCAAAATATGTCAACATTAAATATATCGAAAACTCAACAAGAAATTAGTAGTGAAATTTTTAATAGAATTAAGCCATTTAAGTTAATTGATAAATATAAAGCATATCAAGCTTTATATAACGAATGGATTCAAATTTCAATTGATTTAGAAATTATTCAAACAGAAGGTATTGAATCTATTAAAATAGTTGATCCTAATATGATTATTAAAAAAAAGAATAATAAGGAAGAAGAAGTTCAAGATGGATGGATAGGTAGAGTTATACCTTTTGACATTGTGCAACAAATAATACTAAAAGACCAATATAATGATTTGAAGACTAAGGAAAGTAGAATTTTGGAAATCCAAGGGAATTACCAAGAGATAATAGATTCATTATTAGAAGAAGAAAAAGAACTGGTATTTAACGATAATAGTGATTCGATTGATGCCAAAAAAGCAAAAGATTTAATAAAAGAATTAGATAATGAACCAAACGAAGAAGAATCACTGAAGAATAGACTCGTTAGATATCTAAAAATGTTAAATGAAGAAAAGGAATTAAAAAAGGCAATAAAATCTCAAAGTATTGAATTGCACAATATAACTAAGGAAACAATAGAAAATTTAACAGACGAAATGGTAATTTCACTATTAATAGAAAAGTGGATTGTGCCTGTAGTTAACGCAATAAAAGAATTACCTCAAGAGATTATTATTGAATTAGTGAATAAAATTAATTCTTTGAAAGTTAAATATGATACAACTTTTTCAGAAATTACTGATGCAATAAAAGATAATCAGAATAATTTAATTACTTTAATGGATGAGTTAGAAGGTAATGAGTTTGATATGAAAGGTCTTAGTGAACTCAAATCACTATTAAAAGGTGATTAACGTGGAAGAAAAGTTTTTAAGACCTAAAATTAGATTTAAAGGATTTACTGATGCTTGGGAACAGTATAAGTTTGACAGTATTACGTTTCCGTCTGGAGTAAAAAACGCGGATAATTTGCTTTTAGAAAGCTACTCAATTACTAACGAAGCCGGCTTTATTCCTCAAAATATTCAATTTGAGAATGGCGGGACAATGAGAGATGCAGATAAAAGTATGTACTATATTGTTTCTCCAAGGTCTTTTGCATATAACCCGGCAAGGATAAATGTAGGTTCTATAGGATATTATAATCAAAGTAAAAACGTGATTGTTAGCTCATTATATGAGGTTTTCCAAACAACAAACAATATTGATGATAGATTCCTGTGGCATTGGTTTAAGACAGATCATTTCCAAAAACTAATTGAGCAATATCAAGAAGGCGGCGTTAGGTTATATTTCTATTATGACAAACTTTGCAAGGGACAATTGCCAGCTCCACAATTAATTGAACAACGTAAAATAGGGTCTTTACTAGATAACATAGACAATCTTATCACCCTTCATCAGCGTAAGTATGATAAGTTAGTCAATACAAAGAAAGCTCTATTAGATAAAATGTTTCCAAAAAATGGTGAATTAGTTCCAAAATTACGTTTTAGAGGATTTACTGACGCTTGGGAACAGTGTGAATTTAAAGACCTGGCTGAAACAAAAAGAGGATTAACATATAAGCCTACAGATGTTTCTACAAACGGGATTAGAGTTTTAAGATCATCAAATATTAATGAAGATTACTTTGAACTAAAAGATGATGATGTTTTTGTTACTCAAAATACTATCACTATCGATTATGTAAAATCTAATGATATTTTAATAACATCTGCAAACGGATCATCAAGGTTAGTAGGAAAACATGCAATAATAACCAATATAGCTGATAATACTGCGGTTCATGGAGGTTTTATGTTGCTTGCTAGAACGATATATCCCTATTTTTTAAATGCTTCAATGAGCTCTAGGTGGTATGAAAAATTTATTAATATATTTGTGGCTGGCGGAAATGGATCTATTGGGAATTTAAATAAATCGAATTTAGATGACTATGATGTATTAGTTCCATCTTATATAGAAAGGTTTAAAATAGGGGAACTTTTTAAATCGATTGACACTCTTATCACCCTTCATCAGCGAAAGTATGAGAAGTTGAAAAATATTAAAAAAGCATTATTAGAAAAGATTTTTGTTTAGAAAGGAGGAATATTGTATGTCATTTGATAAAGAGTTGGTTTTTGAAAA
>Ga0265294_10005906_pt1 | contig 14829 bp, 10 predicted proteins | sample MunlanPumphouse3_FD_192504 | JGI IMG/M metagenome (GOLD analysis project Ga0265294, IMG submission 192504) | Groundwater microbial communities from a municipal landfill in Southern Ontario, Canada - Pumphouse #3 | ecosystem: Environmental > Aquatic > Deep subsurface > Groundwater | place... | reverse complement strand
AATGTGTTCCAAGTCCTAACTATGAGCAAGAGTATGGAGATTTAACATTAAAAATAGTTAAAACAGGAGAATACATAGAACTATTGGAAGCATTTATTGAAATATTAGAAAGTGAAATAGAAGAACGCATAGCAAAAGATAATGATATTAGATATAAAGTATTTAAGGGATATTATATAGACAATAAAACATTGCTAGAATTAAGTAATGAATTAGGCTATAGTTATGGATATATAAGAGAAATAAGCAGTTGCTTAAGAAAGGAATAAAGAATGAATGAAAAAAAAGAAATTAACAAGTTGACTGACGCACTATGGAAAAAGTTATTTGTTGGATTAGGCATAATGTTTTTTTTATTTATGTTAATTGCAGGCTTTAGTGCTTTTAAAGTAAAAGGTTTAGAACCTGAAGAAGAAACTCCTCCTATTGAAGAAATTATAGAAGAAGAAACACCACCTATTGATGAAATCATAGAAGAAGAAACTCCACCAGTAGAAGGCATGAGTTTCAAAGAGTTATTATTATCAATAAGTGAAATATTAATAGCAAATATACCTAATATAGTAGTTTTAATTACATTAATAGCAAAGAATCATAAGAAAATAACTGAAAACATTAATATCTTTAAAAAAGAAACTTATGATGAAAATAAAAACATTTTAAAAACTATTGGTGATAAATTTAATCAAATTTCTAAAGAAAATTTTGAAATAAATGATAAAACAATTGTTAGAGTAGATGAATCATTAAAAAATATGGATACAGTATTAAGTGAATATAAAGATAAATTAGAGAAAGTTATTTTCAAAAATGAAATGTTGACTCAATCTAATGATTCAAAAATGGAAATGATTATAGAATTGTTAAAATTAGATTCTAAAAAAATAGCAGATGGTAGTTTTAAAAACATATATAAAAAATTCAATATGACTCAAGAAGAATTAAAAAAATATCCAGAATTATTGGAAAATGATTACAAACTATACAAAGATACTATGGCTAAGTTTATGGATAAAATTGGGTTAGATAACTTCGATTTATTCTTAAAGGAGATAGGTTATGAAGAACAAAAAAGAAAAAAATTACAAGTTAAGGAGTAAAGTATATAACGGGGTTGGTAACTCCATTTTTGGATTAGGAGTTTTTGGTTCTTTTTTGGGTTATGAAATGGCAACAGATTGGTCTAACTTCAAAAATGAATTAGACGATTTTGTAGTTATAAATCAAGAAACTTTAAAAATCAATTTATTTATCGCACTACCCGCTCTAATAGTTTTGGTTATTTTTGTTATATTATGGAGAAAAAGAAACAAAAAAGCATTAGAAGAAAGTGGGAATATAACTTTTGGTATTTTAACTGCACTTATCATTACATATGCTGTTTATAGTATTATAGAAGTAACTATGATTACGCTGGCTGGTGCTTTTGCAGGTTCTTTATTAGATTCTTATATATTCAAACCTTTGTCTAATGGTGCTAAACTAAAATCAATGGACGACCATGAAATAGTCCTTGAAATGCGAAGAGAAAAAGTAAGAAAGAAAGCGAGAGATGATATAGATGGAACAGTTTAATGAAGACAACCTTTCAAAACGAGCAAGTTTATATGAAGCGGTTGATGGAATAAAGAGTTTTATATCAACTTTTTTAGGTGTTATAGTTGCTCTTGTTGGTATCGTTTTGGTATTTGTCATTTCTTCTTTAGAAGGAATAAAAGAAATCAAGGCTTCTAATAAGGAAAATGCAGTTATTATGGGAATGTGGAGAGAAAAAAACGATTCTTTATTCCCAGAGGATAGAGTAGATATCATCAATTATAATGATAAAGAATATTACTTCGTCGTTGAAAAACTAACAGATGATGGTGAGATATTAGAGTGGTATTTTGCCTATGATGGTGGATTGGGCTATGTTTTTAAAGATTACAAGTTTTATATTTTAACAGGTATCACAATTATGGTTTCAATATTCGTAGCACAAATAAACTATACAACATCAGTTAATAGCACAATGAATACAACAAAGTTCTTAAAGACTTTGAAGGCTTATCAAGATAGCAAGAATAAAATTGCTAAAAACACTCAATATATACCTATGTTTTGTGCCTATAAGAATAAGCAACTATACAATGATACAAAACGGGAAATAGTAGAAAGTGCCAATATATCCTATGATTTTTATTCAAGTCCAGCGTTTGATATAACCAAACTAGAGCAATGGCAAAGGGATATACTTGAAGGAATCAAGAAAATTAAAATTGAACGCATCGCACCAAGTGATTTACTTCAAGAAAAGAGTAAAAACGGTAGAAGAATAGCGTTATTGCCTATCGCACCAGAGAAGCATAGGAAGAATTATTTAATGCTCTCGTCTATCCAAAAGTTTTTCTCAAGTATTTTAAGTGGTATGACAGTGGCTTTAGGTGTTGTTCTAGGGAATTGGTTTTTAGGTATCACTTATGGATTTACAGTCCTATTAAGTTTCATAATGGCTAACATTTCAGGAGCAGACTATGCTAATAGTGGTTTAAGACAAAGATACATTGCGAAAGCAGATTTATTGAATGAGTTTTACAATATGATTGATTACTTTGTAGAACAAGAAAAAGAACTAGCGAAAAAAGAAGTTAATAGTTGTGAAAATGATTATCCTTTGTTAGTTGTTAATGAAAAATAGTGTATTTATTAAAAGTTTTATAGTATAATATAATTATGAAACATTTTTAGCACAGGTAAGGAGTGTGAAATAATGGGAACTAATCTTAATGACGTTGAACAAGTAAACTTGTCAAAAATGGCAGGTGGGAAAAATGGAAGCCTAGAGATGCAAAAGTATCTTTATGAAACTGGACTTCAAAATATATTTAATGATTATAATAAACAAATAGCAAATCTTGACGCTAGTAAACAAAAGGATATCGAGGACGCTTATTATGTTCGTGAACTTTCTAAAAAATATTTAGGTGAATATGCCTCTAACATAGGTATTGGTGATGTTAGTGGGCAATTACTAGATATATATGGAAAATATCAAAGTAACTTGAATGAAATCAATGCAAACTTTACTGAACTTCAAACAGGTCTAGAATCATCTTATAATGATAAGAAGAATGAATATGAACTTGGACTGCTTCAAACGCAAATAGATATCGAACAAGAACAATTAGCAAAAGAAATTAATGAAATAAGATACAACATTGAAATGGGGTTTATTCCAGAAGGTATGGATACTGAAACACATCTTGATAGTGTGAGAGATAAAATAGGTGAAGAATCGTATTGGAATTATAAGATAAAAAATGATTTAATTGAAATGAACTCCACAGTGGAACAAGAAATGGCTACAACTAATGAATACGCCAAAGAAGAATGGGACGCTCATGTAGATGATTTATTTAATAATAAAAAGATAAATGCAGACCAAGTAGAATACATGAAGTCTATGTATGAAGTTGAACAAAACACTAACTTCATCTTGGATAACAGTATCAATATTGATAGCGATATTGCTTATTTTTCAAGTGATGAAGATATCGTTTCAAAAGGCAATGTTTATGTAAGTAGAAATAAAGACAGAGTTTTAGCAGAAACTAAAAATGTGATAGATTCTAGTAATGAATATTTTGAAAGAATTAATAAAGACTATCAAAAATATGATAAAGAAGGTAATTTTATTGGTGATATGGGGGTAGGTGTTCCTTTTGGAAGTGGTAACAAAATGTATGTTTCTACAATTAAGGATAATGAACAAGTTTTCGTTGAATATAAATTCACTACTAATTATAACAAACTTACAAACAATGAAACTATCTCAAAATCAAATAAATCACAAAAAGAAATGTATTACAAAATCGATAAAACTCTAAATGGTAAGAGTGGAATGATAGACACAGGCAGTGAAAATACAGCGTTCACTTATAATGAAAAAGACGGTTCTTATACTAAATATCTAAACTATACAGCGGGTGAAAGTGGAGATTTCCTTATAGGTGAGAATGTATATTCAATAGGTGAACAAATTGAAGATTTGAAAGACAACTGGGATTTTGGGGATAATCCTAAGTGGGAAAAAGGTTATAATGATGACAATGTTAAAAGCATAGTTTCTGAATTCGTTAAAATGTATTTTGATGGGAATAGCAAGAAATTTGGCAAATATTTAGAAAGCACAAGGGGTTTCTTATGGAAAAACAAAGTAAGCTCTTCAAATGATAGTAAGGTTAAACCAATAGTTGTTAGACATAATAACAAATACTATACAATCAATGATGGCGAACTCTGGGAATTAAGTAAAAAATAAGGAGTAAATAAAATATGAACTTTAATGATTTAACGGTAAAACTCACCAGCAATGCAAATTATCAAAGTTTACAATCAAATAAGCAAGAGCAAATTAAGGCTCTAATAAAGGGATATGAGAGTTATGCTCAAAACATAACTCAATCCTTTTATGATAATATTGCTAAAATGCAAAAGGAAACGCAAGATAAGATTAAAAACGCAAAAACGTGGGGAACAATCTTGAACTTTGCAAGTTTAGGAACTTATCCAGTGACAAAAGGTATAGTCAATGGTCTTACTGACTTTGTTACGGGTGGTATCAATATAGGAATTCAATTAGTGAATAACATTGGACAAATTTTTGCCCAAGATGGTCACTTTGGCGGTGGCATTGATGGGTTCTTCAAAGAGTTAGGCTCTGACTTGCTTTATACTGTAACTGACCCGCTAATAAGCGTAGCGGAAGGTTTAACAAAGGGCGTGTTTAGTGTTGCTAATATTTTTGGTTTGGATGATAAAGAGTTTAATAGATTCCTTGATTTAACAACAAACTGGGGTTTATATGAGAGAGATAGGATTCTAACTTTTGGTGGAAAAGAAGACGATTCTTTTAGTAGAATTGCTTGGTTTTTTAATGATACTTCTAGCCCAGATAAAGATAAATTAATTAAAGAACACACATGGGATTGGGCTAGAAACACTTCTATAGCAACGGCTCAAGGTGGCACATGGTTTAAAGATAATGTATCACCAGTAATTGGCAAGATGATTAGTCCTTTGGGTATTGCAATAGACAGTCTAGGACAACATGGTGCAGGTGAGTTCTTTAGTGAAACTATGGAAAGTATTGGTAGAATGATACCTGCTATCGTTGCTACCTATTATGGTAATTCAACTGCTTTAGCAAGTGCAATATCACAAATCTATTTCTTTTCATCATCATTTGGTAATGGTTTTAATGAAGCAATCGCTAGGGGTGCAACATTGGAAGAAGCCTATACATATGGTTATGGAACTGCGTCTGTTGAAACACTAACAGAACAAATAGGTGGTGTTCAACTTGGCAAATTATTGCCTGGTGGCGTAGCAACAAAAGTTGCAACAAGTAAATTAGGCAAGGTTTTACAACACCCAGTAATGAGAGTTATAAAAGCAGGTATTGATGAAGGCATGGAAGAAGTAATGAGTGAAGCGATGAGTGCGGGTTTAGAATCAATTATTAGCGATGACCCTGTAAGCAATCAAGACTTCATGTCAAGAGCAATGAGTGCCTTTTTAGGTGGTGCTATTAGTGGTGGTATTTTTGGTAGTGCAGGTTATTATGCTCATCAAAACTCAACAGTTGGCAAAAATAATTCTTTAAATAAAGAAATAAAAAGAATCTATGAAGGACAAAATAAAGACTATGGTAAAGCACAACAAGTGTTTAATCAAAAAGTTGATAGTTTATTAAATAGTTATAATAGAGATTCAGTTGTCGATAACAACCTTATTGAAGAAGGCAAAAGAACTCCAGAATCAAGAATTCAAGCAAAGAAAGATTTACTAGAGAATTCGGGATTCGCAAGTATCTTAATTGAATACAACGAAAAAAATCAAAACTTTCAATTAACTAAAAAAGGTATTGAAATGACTACCGATTTAAAAGGTTATATGGGTGATAGTAACAAAAACGCTTATTCAAGCACATTGTATGGCTTAGAAGATACTCTTGCCACAAAAGTAACTAACCAAGAATTGAATAGTGAACAACAAGATGTTATGAAACTTTCTAAAAAGTTAGGTAGTGATGTTGTTTTTTATACTGATAGTGATACAAGTATAAATGGTTTTTTCAATGATGGTATTGTTTATCTTAATACAGAAAGCAAAAAAAGTTATTTAACTAACTTTATTCATGAACTTACACACTCCTTAGAGGGAACTAAGCAGTATGACACACTAAAAAACTTTCTCATGGAAATTAGTGAAACAAATGAAATGTTAAAGGCTAAAATGGAAGAACTTGGTCTTACTAAAGAAAGCATTGTTAAAGATTATTGGAATCAAATTAGTAATTTAAAAAATATAGAATCAAAAGCATATCTAATGGCAAGTGAATATGTTGCTTTTGCTATGAGTGAGGTTATATTAAAAGATAAAGCGAGTATTGAAAGCCTAACTAAAAATAAAACTATCGGGCGTAAAATTCTCAATTGGATTAAAGAAAAAATAGCAGATATTAAGACACCTAAAACTGATATCGAAAAAGCCTTCTTAAAAGACTTGAAACACGCAAAGGACTTATATGAGGAAGCCTTAGGTGTGGGTTATCGTAAGGGATTAAAAATTGGTGAAGTTGATAAGAGATTTTCTATTACAAAAGATAGTCAAGATAACGAATTATCAAAGGAACAACAAGAATTTTTCAAAGATAGCAAAGTGGTCGATGAAGAGGGTAATTTATTGGTCGTTTATCATGGAACTACTTGGGACTTTAATATTTTTGATAAAGTAAAAGCAAATGTTGAAAATGATTTCGGACAAGGTTTTTATTTTACAAATTCTGATTATGACGCTGAAAATAATTATAGTGGCGAAGAAGGAATAGATTTATCAAATAGGATAAAAAGATTGGCTGAACAAATAGAAATTATAGATGAAGTTGATGAAAAAGTTGCTTTAGAAAGAGCAAGAACAATTTTATTAGGTAGTGAAAATAAAATTTTAGAAGTTTTCTTGAATATAACAAATCCTGCAACTAATGATACTATTTTAATAGATAGAGAACCTTTTTACGAAAATTATAATGAAGAAGATTTTGAAAGTTATGAAGAATATGAAGAACAAGTTGAAAGTGAATTTCAAGATTTTTTGGAAGAAACTATTTATGACATAGAACGAATTTTAGATTTTGAATTAGATAATTATAGCAATAAAAATCTAAAAAAACTTATCTATGAGTTATCTTATGAAAATTTTAGTTTATATGATGTTAAAGAATATATAAATAGGAATTATGAGTTTAATGATGGCGAAGGGAATTTGGCAACGAATGAGATTGTTAGGGCATTAGTTGAATCATTGGGTTATGACGGAATCATAGATGATAGAGTTAGTATGAAGTTTAAAGGGATGGGACTTGGTAGAGATGTTGTTCATTATATCGTTTTTAATTCTAATCAAATAAAAAACACAAACAACTTAAAACCTACTAACAATCCTGATATAAGATTTTCAAGAAATGTAGAAAATGGTATTGATTTTAATATTGAAAACAACAGTGATAGCCCTTATTTCAATTTCCAAGATTATCGTGGTGAACTAACTAAGGAAAAAATAATTTATAGACTGAAGAATACATCTTTTCATAACAACAGTGATTTTGGATTTGTTCGTGAGTTGAAAAAGTTTGATTCAATAGAAGATTTGTATAAACATATATTTTATCACGGTTCGTCAAAATCGTTTCATTTTCACGGTGGAAAAGGCAAGTCAATTGTTCCTTCGGTAGCATTGCCAGTTTCAGCCAATATTGAAAATATGGGTGGTGGATATGGTGAGAGATATTTTGGTATTTCACTATCACGGTCAAAAAATGTTGCCAAGAATTTCAGTGGGCAAAATAGTTATGTTAATGTATATACAGTTTTATTAAAGAAAGACGCAAAAGTAGTAAGTATGCCACAAATTGAAGACGCTGTTGATTTGGAAGATTATATTGTTGATTTATGGAAAAATAAAGTAGACGCAGTTTTGACAAAGGGCTTTTATGAAACAGATTTTTCTGAACAAGAAATTATCATTATTAACCCTCGTGCAATTCAATTGGGTGATTTTCAACAATTTCAAGTTTATAAAATACCACACCTTGACAACATGACGTTAAGTGAAGTTGAAACAAAAGTGAAAAAATCATTAAATGAAAATATTCGTTTTTCAAAAACAACAGACTCTGAAGGTAGAAAACTAACGGTTGAACAAGAAAAATACTTTAAAGATAGTAAAGTTAGGGACGCAAAAGGTGGATTGCAAGTTGTATATCATGGAACAAATAGTAAGTTTGATGAGTTTCTTTTTTCTAAAATTGATAAAAGTAATCCTAAATTAAAAGGTTTTTGGTTCATAAACAACAAACAAAACGCTTACCAATATGGCAACAATATAAAAGAAGGATATGTAAATATAACAAAACCTTTATCTTTAGAAGATAAACATATAAATAAAGAACAATATACCAATTTTTTAGAATACGTTTTTAATAATGATGGTGAAAATAAGACGCTAATACAACAAAAAGATTTTAAAGAAAATATTAGTGAATTATATGACAGCATTGAAAATGATTATGAGTTAATTAATTATATACAAAGTATGTATAATGAAGATAGTAAAATTAGTCGTTTCAATGAAATTCTAAAAGAGAAAACAGGGTATGATGGCACAATTTTTGAAGATGGTGGGAATACTATAGCAATATCGCTTTCTCCAAATCAATTTAAAGCAGTTGATAATTTAACGCCTACTAGCGTTGGTGATATTCGATATTCAAGAAATGTAGAAAACGGTATTGATAACAATGTAGAAACGGAAATCCTTGACAAAGTGATTAAGGATACATACCAAAACTATAACAAGAAAACATACCTTGATACAATCACAAAAAGACAACAAAGTTTAAATGAAATTAATTTAAAAGAAATTGCTAAAACTACTAATGGTAAGAAAAGAGTAAAAGTTATTGAAACATTGATGAAGGAATATGAGCAAATCATTAAAAAGAATTATAATCGTTCTGAACTTTATAACCATGTTTTCAATAACGTAATCCAAGAGATTATCCTTGAACTCTCTAATAATTTTGGTGATACTACATTCGCTGATAAAGCGAAAGTGGTAGATGTCATCATATCAAGCGTTTCTCAATCAATGGCTTACTTGGACAACACTTTCAATAACAATCAATATAACTTGCTTGATAAAGAAAATCCAAATGGCTATCAATATACAAAACTTATAAATTGGGGTTTTAGAGAATTATTGAACGCTACTACTCCTAATGAAAGAAACGCAGTTTTACAAAGTAGAAAATTATCTCCATTATGGGATATGATTGAAAACATTGTTAAGTTAGACATCACTAATAATCAAAGTATTTTAGAGTTTAACGCAGGAATCAAGAACTTTTTTAATAGAACAAGAGTAGAACAAAGAAATGTTTTTGGTTTAAATGGTGATAAGTCAATACACACAATACCAGTTGTATTAAAACAAAATGATACACACATTGAAAACTTAACTAAACTAGTAGGAACAATGGAACTTCAAAGCAAAGATGGTAAGAAGACAGCTTATAAGAGAACTAATGGCTTACTTGGCGATGTTAGATTGTTTGATAAATTAAGTGGAACAAGACTTGATATGTTCGCTTTTGGTAATATCTTTGGTTTATTCATGGAAGAATCAACTGGTAGCGTAATGACTAATAGAATCTTTGAAGCACAATATCAACAACTAGAAGTATCTAATAAGTTTTACGAATACTTTGAAAAAGATGGATTCCTTAAAAATAATAGAAAAAATATTGACTTACTAGAACAAGAAGTATCATCACTAACCAATTTACTTGATGGCAATGGCAATCCTATTATCATTCCTAATAGTCAAGTCGTCTATTTAAGAGATATCATGTTGCGTGAAATCGTTCGTGATAGAATGATTGAAAATGGATATCGTGGTGGTGAGCAATCTAATTACTTTAAAGATAATGGATTCGTATTTATAAATGGCAATTCTAACAACAGAAAAACTAATGAAGCGAATAGAGTGCAAGCAAAAATAACTAATATATTAGATTTGTTTAATGAACTTGATTCAATTGTTAAAGAAAACAAATTCATGACTGAATATAATCAAAAACTTTTAGGATTCTTTGAACTTATGTATGAGTTTGAAAATGCTAGAAACAAAGATATAAGTGGGCTTGAACTTACTAACGACAAAGATACAATCGCTAATTTAACAGATGAACAAAGAGCAATATTGACAAGTGGTTTAAATGAAGTGAATATTGATTCAATCTATGTTCCTATGCGTTCTGTTGGTAGTAATAAGTCAAGTGGAGCAGGAGCATTCGATATCAACACCGTGATTGACTTGGGTATTGATGATGGTATGGTTATGGGTATCACTGAATCAAAAAATCCACCACTAATTGATAGTATCAATAATATCATTCCACAATACACAAGAAGTGTTGCTAACTTTTATGGATTATTTAGAGTAGTAAATGACTTAAATATTCTATTCAATAAAGAAATCTCATTAAGTGATGGAAGTCGAATCACATTAGCAGATAAAGTATCAAAAATAAGTCCTTATATCGTTCCTTATTATGAAAAATTATTAAGAGATATGAGTGGTTATGGAGTAAATAGCGATATCACAAGTGAAGGCTTTAATAGATTCATGGGCAAAATTAGAAGAAACTTCTTTAAAGCGAGTTTAGGCTTGAATGCGAAAGTTATCTTAACGCAATTTGCTTCAATGTTCACAATATCAACCATGTATGGTGATTTCAAAGGCACTAAAAAATCATTAATGTTAAGTGTTATGAAAAACGTTTTTGCTAAAGGAAGTAAAACAAAAGCAAAATACTTAATTGAAAACAGCGAAATCTATAAAGATAGAGCGAGAAACTCAACCTATGAAATTAGCGAAGCAACAAGTAGTGCATTCAACAAGAGTAAGTTTAATGAAGTAACCGAATTCCTTATGAAAGGTATCACCGTTACAGATAACATGATAAATAGAGCCTTCTTCATCTCACTTGTGGAACATGGTTATACCGAAGCACAAGCGTTAAAAATGACAGAAGAAGCGATTAGTAGATATCAAAGTAGTGGTTTATCAATCAACAAGAACGAACTTTTAAGGACGCAAAACGAACTTGTTAGAGTATTCACGAAGTTTTTAGGTGAACCCATGAAGGTTGTATCTAACATGGAAGAAAGTATTAAACACATTCAAATTATCAATCGTTTAGAAAATAACCAAGAAGCAATCAATGAATCATTCGATAACGATTTAGCAGAATCCAAAAAACAATTAGAAACGCTAAAACAAGAGAAAGTTGCTATTGAAAACTTGATTGATAATGAGAAGGATAAAGCGAAGAAAAAAGCCCTAGAAAAGACTTTGAAGGTTACTGATAAGAATATTCTTGCTCAAAAAGAAAACGTGCTAGAACAAGAGAAAAACACCGCACAAATTAAGAAACAAGTGCAAGGTGTTATCGATGGTAAGGCTAATGCTAGAAAAGAATTAGGTAAGAGAGTCACCGCTTTTATGTTATCTATCACATGGCAAACATTACTTGGAGTAGCATTTAGTTCATTAAGAACTGGTGGAAAAGATAAAGACGAAGATGAAGAAGTATGGGGTTATCTAGGTAAAAAGTTTGGGTGGCAACTTGCAAACGAAGCGATGGGTTATTTACCATTCGTTAGAGATATTTATAGTTTGATTATAGATAAATATGATGCAAATGTTGTTAGTGATTTCCAAGCGTTCAATGATTTAGGTAGTTCAATTAGTGGCATTCTTACAGATATGACTAATGGTGGAGATTTCAACTATGGTAAACATATAAGAAAAGTATCTATCCATTTAGGACAAATACTAGGAATTCCTACTAGACAAATTGAAAGATTGTTCACTACTCCATCTAATTATTTTATGAAAAGTGCTAATTATTCTTATAGAGATATGACAGGTCAATATATTACAAATAAGGAATTAACTAACGCTATCAAAAATGGTGATGATAAACTTATTGAAACAATTTTAAATAGAAGACTAAATTCAAAAGGAGTGTCATTAACTAATAGCGTATCAAAAGAAATCAATAGATTGGCAAAAAATGGTGCTGTTGTCAATCCTAGTGGAATACCAAATTCATTCTCTATTGATGGTGTTGAATATAAGAATGACAAAGATAAGTTTGCAGAAACCTATAACAACGCAACGTTTGTTGTTGAAAAAATTATAACTCTAAATGGATATAAGCGATTAGACGATGAATATAAGGCTAAATTAATTAAAGCAATATTCACATACTACCATAGTCTTGCAAAACAAAATGTAAGTGGAGTTCAAATATTCACTAAAGAAAGAACATATAACTTGAATCAAGCCTATAGATACTTTAGAGATAGAATTTCTTACTACATGAATCAACAGCAAAAAGAAAAGAAAAAAAAGAGAGCCTAATTAAAGGCTCTTTTTGCTCCGTAATCGTTTTTAATTTGTGCAGGCTTAATTTTATACGCTGGTTTGTTGTAAATTGATTGTGGCTTAATTTAGGGGTTGATTTTATTAAAAAAATAGAGAGCCTAATTAAAGGCTCTTTTTATTTTTTAATTCTCTTGCCAAGTCTATCAAAATAGTTTGTGATATCTTTCGATAGTTTTGTAATATCTTTGATTTTATCAGCTTCAACCCCATTGAAAGAAACGTTTTCAATTTTTATTTCTTCCTCATTCAATTCAAAAGACAACTTGCCTTCTTTGAGAACAATTTCAATGATTCCTAAATCTTCATCATAAGTAAGATTGTATTTATTTTGCAATCTTTTAATTGCTTTTGATAATGCTGTTGTTTTGTTTTGTTTTTCTTTTTTGAAGAATAGTTTACGTTTTTGTCCAACTTCTAATTTATTGATACTTATTACTTCTAAATCATAATCAATCGTGAAGTAGTTAGGGTTATATCTATATTGGAACGCTACGACTGCTTCTTTAAAATTTTCTGCTTCAATGATATAGTCGCTAATATCATAGTGAGCCGTAGAAATTTTGACAAGTTTTTTTTCAAGTTCATCATAGCTGTCAAATATTTCTATATTTACTTTCTTCGTTTTTTTACTTTTCTTTGTTAATTTAATCACTTCATTCACCTTCCTTATTTCTTGCTATCATTATCATTCTATTGCCCTTTCATACTCTTCAATCCATTGAATAGCGATTGCTAGAGTTTCTTTTTCACAAAAAGATATAGTGTTTTCTTCTTTAGATTGAGTAGAGAATCCTACACCAGTTCCTGGTGTTATAGCAAATACAAGTGATGTTATATCTCCCACATAGATATGAAAGGTATTAACACCATTTTTACTTTCTATATGTTTGAATCCACTACTAATCAGCCTCTTGTGAGCCGTCATATATTCTTGCCACCATGTTTATATGGTCTTGTTTTATTATATGCGTGTTTCTCAAGTAAGATTTCTTCAAAATCCCACCCTTTTTCACCAAATAAGTCCATGATACGAATTACACAATCCACAAGTTCAACTGCAATCCCTTCTGGTTTTAATCCGTTATGAGAATAATAATGGTTAGGGTTCAAATTTTGGTGTTTTAAAATATCTTCGTTTCTATGTTCTTCAAGTGCTTCACTTAACTCACTGTGCATAAGTGCAATTAGTTCGCCAAGAGTTCTTTTTTCTCCGTCCCACCAACCATGTGATTTTGCATTATCATGCACTTCATTTACTAATCCATTGATTGAATCAACTTCAACAATTTCAATTTTATCAACTTGGGGAAAACCCGTAATCGCTATTTTGAAATCACTAGTTAAATCATTGTGTGTAGCACTCCCTTTGTCTAGTGCTTCTTTTAGAATATCTTCACGTGGATTTAATTCCATTAGTTCTTTTAAAGTGATAACTTCACCATTTAATTTAATCTTATATGCTTTCATTTTCTTTCTCCTTTTTATCTTCTTCCAAATCTAAATACTCTTCAAAAATATTTTTTGTATCGCCATAATCATAACTTAATTCAAAAACACCAAAACCTTTATAATACTTATAAAATGAATTGTATTGATTATTATTTGTTCTAAAAAAATCATCTATTGCTTCATCAAATGTAAATCTTTTTGCCTTAAAAGCATCATCGGTTGTTTGAAAAATTTTTGTTTCAATTCCATTTTTAGTTGTTGTTTTATCTAACACTAAATAATTTTTGCCAACAATTTTAATATAAATTGTATTGTCGTTATAATGTTCATTATTCTTTTTTACCAAAGTGTCTTTAAATTGTTTTTTTAATTCTTTTATTTTTTCTTTCATTTTCTTTCTCCTTTTATATTTTTGTAGTTATTTTTCTCAAAGTATTGATACCAATTTCTTTTTCTTATCTCTGATAAATCAACTTCTAAAGAGTATGTTTTCTGTTCCCTATCAATAATTAATATCAATTCATCTGACACATCATCATAGATTCTTAATTCATTACCATTTATTTCTTTTCTATAATTGAACACAAATCTTATCGTATCTTTGCTCATAAACCAATCCAAAGCACTCATATTTTCTCCTTTTTTAAGTATAAAGGCTACTACCTTTATACACTTTTATTATATCATATTTTTGTTAATAATCAAACTTATTTTATTATAATAATTTAATCTTATCTAAAAAGTCTTGTTCTTCCATATCTTTAGCAATCACCCTTTTGTAAACATATAAGTCGTTAGTATCTTCCATCAATAAATAATAAATAT
>Ga0265294_10005905_pt1 | contig 14829 bp, 8 predicted proteins | sample MunlanPumphouse3_FD_192504 | JGI IMG/M metagenome (GOLD analysis project Ga0265294, IMG submission 192504) | Groundwater microbial communities from a municipal landfill in Southern Ontario, Canada - Pumphouse #3 | ecosystem: Environmental > Aquatic > Deep subsurface > Groundwater | place... | reverse complement strand
CACCTATTATATCTTTTGTTGTAGATTTGCCATTGCCCGCAACCAGTGCGTCATAGGCAATTTTAATCCGTTCCCAGCGCTTGTCGCGATCCATGGCATAATACCTACCGGTAACGGTAGCTACCTTTCCAACAGTCTTTTCCATATGAGCCAGCAGTTCGCCCATAAAGCCTTTGCCACTCTTGGGATCTGTATCGCGACCGTCCATAAAGGCATGCACAAAAACATCACTTAAACCATAGTCCTGAGCAACACTAATTAATTTATGGAGATGTGCCTGACTACTATGTACTCCGCCGTTCGACACCAAACCCAGTAAATGAACTTTTTTGCCATTCTCTTTGGCATAGTTATATGCTTTGACCAATTCTTCATTTTTAGCGATGGAGCCATCGGTACAGGCGCGGTTTATTTTTACCAAATCTTGATAGACCACCCTGCCGGCTCCAATATTTAAATGACCAACTTCCGAGTTACCCATCTGTCCATCCGGTAATCCAACGTGCTCACCCGAAGCATACAACTGAGAGTTGGGATAGCTTTTTATTAAGCTGTCATAATACGGTGTTTCTACAGATGAAATTACATCTGATTCTGATTTGTCACCAATTCCCCATCCATCAAGGATAACGTGGATCGTTTTTTTATTTATGTTCATATATTTAGATTTTATTCTGTTTAGTTTGTGATATGAGCCCACTCCGAAACATTCCAATTGCTGATTATTAGCCCTTTTCTACTCTTTGTCCCTACGAGGGAAAAGCCAAAGAATCAGGACTCAGCCAAAGAAAGAGGATTTAGGGGGCAGAAAGTATGGTGATTGACTTTTCGGAGTGGACTAAAAATTGGGTGATTAAATTTCATTTTCTAAACTCTAATTTCTACTCTTAAATCTTTAATCTCTATTTTTTGGTTCTCAGTCCGTAGTTCCTAATCTCCAGTTCTCGCTTCATCCCTCAACACACACCTCAAACCTCAAACCACACAACTCTAAATTTTCAACTTTTAATTTTCAACTTTTAATTCTCATCTCAATACCACTCCATATTATCATACTGACTACTACGTTGATCGTATTTAAGGTCTTGCAGCAACGATGATTTAGCTCGGATGATGAAGTTGTACGATTTGTATGGGCCTATCGGGATGAAACTTGCCGACATTGTCCAGCAATGCAAATCACGTGTCAAGGTACAATTTACGTAAGTAAATTTATTCAAATCAAAATTGTAGTCGGTATTAAAAGTAAAGTTCCAATTCTTTGTAGGTTGTAACGATCCGCTAATTCCCAAGCTATGAGTAAGCTTTCCTTTGTATTCTTTTTTGTCGAAATCGAAATCACCATATCCATAGCGCAACGAGTAATTGAACGATAAGTTCCAGTTAACTCCCGTACGCATATATCCATATCGGTCATATTCCTGAGAATCGGTTTCGTCTTGTTGGAACATACTTCTGGGTTCACCCCGAGGATTTTCATAATCGGGATCTTTCCCCAAGCTGCCATCATCAATTTGGCCGTCCGGCAAACCGTCTGATTCATTTTCGTTGTCACCGCCTTCTTTTTTTCCAAACAAATTGGCAAAAGTATCTTGATTGATGGAGTAAGCAAACGATGTTCCCGTGCTATATAGTTTTCCAAATCCTTTCCCATTTAAAATCCGCAATTTATCTACATGAATGGGGCGTCCGTTCTCGTTTACTTCGTATAGATAGGGATCCCACGTTGCATTGAGACTTAAGGTATACGATTTTGATAATTTCAACCGCATGTTTGTATTGATCATACTCCACTTCATGGAGTCTGCCATCATGTTGTAACTGAAGTTGATACCAAGGTCATCTATCAGACTCACTTTTTTATAACCTGTTGTATCCTTTTCGGAGCGAAGCTTCATTTCCAGATTGTTCTTAAAGTCGAAACCGATGTTACCTTGTGCGCCTTGCGAGGGAGCACCAAACATCATGCGCGAATAGGGAGAGTAGGTGTATTCCATATCTTCTCCATATTCGTTTCTGTAGTTGTAGGTTTCATAATAATTATAGCGTGGAGCACCGAAATCCGGACTGTAACTAATGCTTATACTGGGCGAAAATACATGACGAATTGCTTGCACTTTATCGCCAAACATCTTCAAGGGAGTGTACATTCCATACAGTTTTGTATTCACGCTGAGCGATGTATTATAATCATAAACTCGGTTGAAACCATAAATGGTATCGGACACCACATGCTTTTGTGCAATTGGGTCCCATTGCTGAATCTCTTTTCCGCTATACCACCGCTCGTTGTAATTGAACGATGGAGATATATTGATGTAATCCATCAACGTAAACGTTGCACTAATCGGGATGCTGTGGCGCATACCATTTTGCCAATCCTTGATGATATTGGCTTGCATAAACTCATTTTCTTTTGTTTGAATGGAATTTCTAAACTCGCCCGAATAGCTCATCGATATTTTTTCGTACCACCGTTCTTCCCCAATTGCATCCTTTCGTTTTAAAGGATAGATACGACTCATATTAGCCGATAAATTGGGTAAGGTAGCAGAAATGGTGGAATCTCGCGAAACTTGATTCACACTTGCTGATGCCGACAGGTTCCAAGGAGAATTGGGGAAGCGTTGCGTGAGGTTCACTGTTGAACTCTTGGTATTGTTTGTAGCTTGACGGCTGTAGCGAGTATTTAAATTACGTTGATTGTACGAACTTGTAGAGTAGTTTACGCTGGCAGACAGCGTGCGATACATATTCGCTTTTGGATCTTGGGAGTGAGTCCAACTTACTCTGAAATCGGTTGAGGCTGAATAATCCGGCATGCCTTTTTCTCCTAAAATAGTTTTCATATAATAGGCATTTAAGTTTCCGGAAAACTTATATCTTTTTCGATAATTGGACTGCACTCCGGCTCCCCATGTCCCTTTGGTGTATATCTCTCCGGTTAGGGCTAAGTCGATGTAATCACTCAGTGCAAAATAATACCCTCCGTTGTGTAGATAGAAACCTCGCTCCATCTCGTCTCCGTAGGAAGGCATAATAATTCCCGAAGAGTATGTTTCGTTAAACGGAAAAAACGCAAAAGGCAGTACAAGAGGAAAGAGTGGAACATCAGCAACTACCAGCCATGCCGGTCCGGTAACGACATCTTTTCCCGGACGAACTTTAGCTTTCGATAGATTGAGATAAAAGTGTGGATGATCGTGCAAATCGCACGTCGTATATTTTGCGTTGAGCATATAAAACGAGTTATCGGTATTCTTCTTTGCTTGATTTGCAACGATATAACCCTCTCCTTGCTCTGTTACGACATTCGAAATATAGGCTTTCTCCGTTTTGAAATTATAGCGTACATTCTTCATCTCATACTGTGTGCCTTTATCTTCGAAAATAGGATAACCAAATTCTTTGCCAACGGAATCTAACCCAAAAGTAGCTCCAATCAAACTGCTATCCATGTTCATGGTAATATTTTCGCCTTTAATGGCAATGTCTTGATATTTGACCTCTGCGTCGCCATAGAGAAAACCTTTGTTGTCTTTTGTGAAAACAATTGAATCTTGAGCCGAATAGTTTACGGTACTTTCAATTTGTTCTTTCTTCTTTGGGATGGTATCTGTGTTGTTAACCGAGAGCGTGTCAGTTTTTGTAGTGTCAGCCGGAATAATTTGTTGAGGCAGTTGTGGATTTGACACAGGTATTGTGTCAGCTCCTGTGGTCTCAGTCTGAGAAAGAGAGAGAGTAACATTCGCAAAGAACGTTATAAAAGATATTATACAGACTAAGAAGTGTTTCATCTATTAACTTTGGCGCAGCATCGTATTGTCACGCAAAACTAATCAATTAAGCAGTAACTACAACAAAAAATATAAAAATAAAACTTAAGACTCCCGTCTTCTTATGCATTCTAAAAACCGCATAAGCTATTAGAGACGCAAAATCTTGTGTCTCAATGGGTCTTTTTCATTCGAAACTATTGGACGGTACGTATAAAGTTTCTGCTTTATTACTTCAGCAAGATTTAAAATGTGAGAGACATGGAATTTTGTGGCTCCCGACAGGCTCATGGAGCATCTTTACCGATTCTCATTTATCAATTACCGCATTCTGCGACCTCTCTAAACTTTGGCATTTTTGTCTAATTCGTAATTGGTAATTCGTAATTCATTTATTTACCGAATATTGGCAATGGAGATGATATCCGCAAAAACACCTGCAGCTGTAACCGCTGCTCCGGCTCCATAGCCTTTTATCACCATTGGATGTTCATTGTATCTTTCGGTAGTAATCATAATAATATTGTTGCTTCCTTCCAAATCGTAGAATGGATGACCTCTTTCCACTTCGTGCAATGCTACTTTGCAATTGCATCTGTCAGCTTTCCCGTTATCGTAGGTTGCAACCAGTCGAAGTCGTTTCCCTTCAAGTTCCAATTTTTTGCGTCTTTCCTCAAAGCTTTCATCCATTTCAGAAATGGTTTCCCAAAACTCATCAATTGTTCTCTCGAAATATTTCTGAGGAATCAATGGAATTTTTGTAACATCGCTCTGTTCAATTTTTCCTCCCGCTTCGCGGGAAAGGATTACCAGCTTCCGTACCACATCCAATCCACTCAGATCCGTTCTTGGGTCGGGCTCAGCAAAGTTTGCTTCCACAGACATTTTAATTGCTTTACTAAATGGAATCTCTTCGCTCAATGTATTAAAAATATAATTGAGAGTACCTGAAAGAACTGCTTCCAGCTTAATAATTTTGTCGCCGGAGTTAGTCAGCGAATTCATGGTGTTGATAATGGGTAATCCTGCGCCAACGTTGGTTTCGAATAGAAATTTCACACCGTTCACACGTGCCGTATCTTTCAGCTTGCTATAGTTCTCAAAAGAAGACGATGCAGCAATTTTGTTGGCAGTTACTATCGACACATTGTGCGACATCAACTCTTTGTACATTTCGGAAATATCCTCACTGGCGGTGCAATCAACAAATACAGAATTAAAGATATTCATCTCAAATATTTTGTTGTGAATCGTTTCAGGTGAGCTTTTAACTCCATTTGTCATCAAATTAGTGTAATAATCATCCAGTGCCAACCCTTCCCGATTGAATAAAGCCTTGCGCCCATTGGCAATTCCAACCACATTCATCAGAAGCTTGTTTTGTTCCTTCAACGTCTCTTTTTGCCGGCTAATTTGATTGAGCAATTTGCTGGCAACATTTCCTGTTCCAATAATAAATAGATTAAGTTCCTGATAGGGCGAAAGGAAAAATGAATCGTGAGTCACATTGAGTGCTTTCCGAAGATTCTCTTTTTTGATTACGCACGAAATATTTGTTTCCGACGCTCCTTGTGTCAATGCCATCATGCTGATACCACTTCTACCCAGCGCACCGCAAAACTTTCCGGCAACGCCGGGAACATTTTTCATGTTCTGTCCCACAATGGCAATAGTAGAAAGGTTGTATTCTACCGTAATTTCGTTGATGCTTCCCATTGCAATTTCGTGAGCGAACTCTTCGCTCAATACCTTTTGAGATATAGCTGCATCGGGAGTGCTGACACCAATTGAGGTGCTGTTTTCGGACGATGCCTGAGAAACGAGAAACACGCTGATTCCGTTCAATGCCAACGTTCGGAATATTCGGTGATTTACACCAATAATTCCCACCATTCCTAATCCTTGAATAGTAATAAGGGCTGTATCGTTGATTGACGAGATACCTTTTATAACTTTCCCGTTATCTTTCGATTGCTTATTCAGAATAAGTGTTCCTTTGGAAGTTGTGTTGAAGCTGTTTCGCACCCGGATGGGTATATTTTTATGATACACCGGGAAAATGGTGGGAGGATAAATTACTTTTGCACCAAAATTACTAAGCTCAATGGCTTCAATGTATGACAACTCTTCTATAACATAGGCTGAATCGATAATTTTTGGATCGGCCGTCATAAATCCATCCACATCGGTCCAAATTTCCAGTACCGATGCATCTAAAGCAGCGGCTATGAGTGATGCGGTGTAGTCGGACCCACCACGCCCTAAATTAGTAATGTCGTTTTCGTCCCTGCTGGAAGCAATAAATCCGGGAACAATAGCAACGCCATCTACATGGTTCAGGTACTCCTTAATGAGTTTGTTGGAAAGCGGAATATCAGGAATGTGTTTGTTAAACTGCCGGGTAGTTTTAATAAATTGAGTGGAGTCGTAAAGTCTGGCATTAGGAATTATTTTGCTGATTATAAGACTCGAAAGACGCTCACCATAACTCACAATTTTATCGGATGTCTTTTGCGACAAATCACCAATGAGAAATACACCTCTTAAAATATTTTTCAAATCTTCGAGCAGAGGCATTATCTCGTCGTCTAACTCTCTTTTTGATCTGTCAGATTCAACAGATTTTTCAATAATGTCGGTATGCAGATTCTGAATCATACTGAAGACCATTTCGTGTTTTTTATCAGCACGAAGTGCATATTCAGCAGCTTGCAAAAGCATCTCGGTTACGCCGTATAAGGCAGAAACTACAATTACCACAGGTTGAGTTTCCTCTGCAATTATATCTTTTACTTTATCAATACCTTCGGAAGTTCCAAGAGAAATTCCGCCAAATTTCATGACTTTCATTTTATTGTGAAACGATTAATCGTTTTCTTTTTTATTAAATTAATGTATGGAGTGAGTAATTTTTGTATGTTTTGCTGCAGCAAAACATAATAGCCTTTGTTCGGCACTCGGTAAGTGAAGTTATAGTTATTTATCCCCGTGCGGGGGCATGAGGTAAGATGAGGAGTATGTAGAATATATATAGTTCATACTTTAGGACAAATAATATCTGCAGAAAAAACTATTTTTGCTGTTTTCTTACATTTGACTTTACAAAGATAAAGCTTTTATCAATAAATAGTAGAAAAATGATACAAAAAATAGAGAAAAGATTAAACTCTTAAAAAAAAACCCGATACTGAGCCATCTTTTATATTAAAACCGGCCTTTGGCATCATCCCTAATTACAACATCTTCTTCCATATTTCCATATTTTCTAATTTGTCGTATCAAACTGAATCGGCGTAATCTTCACCCACAAACATCGGTTTTTCCCCACCTTCAACATTGCTCATTATCACGACAGAACTATCCGATTGATTTTTGTCTCCTTTTCTAACCCAATCCTTCCTCTACCTACCTCGTTTGTTCCGATGACATAACTGGAAGAGGTAGTTGATTAAATGTTTGTAACAATACAATCAACCTTTATGTAGCATTGATTATCAATTTAATCGCGCTATTTTTGATGCTTTTTATAGCCGTCGGTTTCAACCGACGGATATAAGAATTGCACGGAACTGGCTTTAGCCACATTATCAAAATCTTTGTTCAAGATCGAATGAAATGTGCTTAGGGATTGTGCCGAAATAACTTGACGCTTTAAACGTGCTCTTTTGTCCTTTAACTTCCTTGAAAATTCATTGAATAGCCCGCTATTCGCAGAATTTTCAAGTCGTTAACGAATAAAATAGCTTCGTTTCAAACAGTCAACTTATTTCATTACAAACCCTTAGATCCAATAACAGATGCACAAACTTTAATCGCTTCACACCTATGGAATAAAATCGTAGACTTGAATGCAAAGCATTCCATATGAAACATATAGGAGTTTCACAGGACAAGTATTTCGCAGGGTAAACCATAAAACTCTAGTTAGAAGGAGTAGTGCCGTGATTTATGCAGTATTAAATCAATTCTTCCGGTAAAATATTAAACGTTATCTGCTAAAAGTCATCAATATAATGTTACTTTTGTAATAGCAGTCAATCGGTTTGTCGCTGCTCATTTTTTGTGAGCTGAGGAAAGTCCGGGCAACGCAGAGCGCCATACTTCCTAATCGGAAGCTATTTGTGAGAGTAGAGCAACGTAGCAGAAAACAACCGCCGTTTTCGTCGAAAAACGGTAAGGGTGAAAAGGCGAGGTAAGAGCTCACCGGATTTTGCAGTAATGTGAAATGCCGTACGTCTTATGGGTTGCAAGGTCATGTATATCGGATTATGTAGGGTTGCTCGCCCGATGCCGAGGGGTAGACCGCTAAAGAGCAATGGTGACATTGTTCGCAGATAAATGACAAACATTTCCGTTTATTCGGAAATACAGAACCCGGCTTATAGATTGACTGCTTTTTTATTTTTTTCAAGTGATGTATATGGAAAATTCAAAGAAAAAAAGCGATAAGAAAAGTAGATTTACCAAGAGTAAAAAGAAGATATCAGATTTAATTGATTTTCTTACTTATGGTATTTGGCGATTAGACTCAAATCTTCTCAGTGGAAAGCGAAATATTTTCTATAATGGGCTGAAGGCCTTAATTATGACTATTCGTGGTTCTATGGAGCTTCAGCTAAATGTACGTGCCGCATCGCTTACTTATCGGACTTTACTTTCAATTGTTCCCGCATTGGCGGTGCTTTTTGCTGTTTCACGTGGCTTTGGTTTACAAAATATCATTCAAAGTCAATTGTTTACCTATTTCCCCGGACAGCGAGATATGCTGGCTCGAGCAATTGATTTTATCGACAACTCTTTGCAACATGCAAAAGGAGGCGTTTTTGCCGGTATTGGAGTAATTATCCTTTTTTACACCATTTTTATTCTGTTTTCGGAGATCGAAAACAGCTTCAACAAAATTTGGCAACTTAGTAAAGACAGAACCATTCAACGTAAAATATTTGATTATTTTGCACTGATAATTATTATGCCAATTTTTCTTATTCTAAACAGTGGTTTGTCATTTATGATAAGCTCTTCAACAGTTTATTTTGATGCTTTCAGCTACATATTGAATCCGCTCGTTACACAGGTTTTAAATATCTTGCCTTTTCTTATTACCATTCTTGTACTAACCCTGCTTTATAAATTTATGCCAAATACGAAGGTTAAATTTATGAGCGCACTTATTGCAGGTGTTGTTGCCGGAACGGCCTATCAATTATTTCAGATTGTCTATATAAGCGGTCAGTTATGGATCACAAAATACAATGCTATTTATGGTAGTTTTGCCGCTTTACCACTTTTGTTACTGTGGTTGCAATTATCGTGGAACATCATTTTGATGGGAGTTCAGCTATCGTTCTCCCTGCAAAATGTTCGCAAGTTTTACTTTGAGAAAGAGACCAGAAATATTAGTAGACGCTACAAAGATTTTTTTACAATCCTCATAACATCCCTTATTGCCAAACGTTTTGCTTCTGAGGAACTCCCATTAACTGCCGATGAAATATCGGAAAGACATTCAATTCCAATTCGATTGACAAATCAAATATTAGATCTTTTACAAGATTTGCATATAATCACTCCAACTCCGTGGGCTGAAGACGAAGATATTATGGCCTATCAGCCGGCATTTGACATAAATTTAATGAGTGTAAAAGTGCTTATGGATAAAATAGACACCTACGGATCAGAGGATTTTATGATTGATGTAGACGTTAAGTTTAAATCGCATTGGGAAGCACTTTTGCGTTCACGACTTAGTCTTTATAAAGAAGAGGGAGATGTTTTGTTGAAGGATTTGTAAGAAGTGTCTGCCCGTAATTGATCAATCGGATAATACAAAATTCGCACCAGCGATGGATGATTAATGAGGGGAAAGGATTTGGCCATATAATATTGATATAGAGTCGAATGCGTTTAGTTATCTGGTAGTAAAATTCCATAAGTTAAAAGAAAGTTGCATTTACAATATCCAAGAAGTTTAGATTTATTGTTTCAAATAAGACAAATAATCGCACTTCCAGTTTTTACTTTCTTGGTTTAGCTTCGCAGCTTTGCCATCGCAAAAAACATCGAGTAATTCCCAAAATTTCTTGCTGTGATTCAATTCAATTGTATGAGCAAGTTCGTGCAAAACAACATAATCGATTAGATATTCTGGCAGCATCATCAGGAAGAGCGATAAGTTGATATTCTTTTTGTTGGAACAACTTCCCCAACGACCTTTACTGCTGTTTATCTTAATTTCCGCAACATTAAGATTCCATTTTTTTGCAAAAAAAATAACTTTGCCCGGCAACACTCTTTTTGCTTCGAGGCGCAAAGCATGAATAAATAATCTTCTTATTGCCGATTGTACATTTTTAGCGGTAATGTTGTAGTGTGACGGAACATCAATTGTTAAAGCTTTATCTTTTAAAGATAAGCTGAGTTTATCGGAGTTGATAGATTTGCGTGAAATAGTTGCGTCGAAAGTAAAGGTTTTAATTTTTGACTGTTCGGTAATTTTCACAACTTCTGTCGCGGGTAATGCTAAAATTTGAGGTTTTAATTTCTCGAAATGTTTTAATATCTCACGTTTCGATAAGCTGTTTGGAACAGTTATTTGAATCTGATTCGATTTTCGGCGCACAATCATCTTTTTTGCACGACTATTCTTCTTAACAATCACGTTGCCCAAATCTTTATCGAAAAATCCATTCATGGCAACAAAATTACATTTTAAAACAGAAATTACGCATCTTTTTTCCATATATTCCAATTAATGACAAACAATCTTTATCTTTGTATGAAATTAGAGCGGAAAGAATATGGATATAGTTCAATCATTAGATAGTGTTGGTAAATATGCTACGCTTTTGCATCGCACACTTACACTTCCTGATAAATTTAGAGAATTTGCCAAGGAGTTCTTTAAAGAGATGTACAAGCTGGGAGTTAACTCCTTGTGGATTGTTATCATTATCTCGTTTTTTATTGGTGCCGTAATGGTTGTGCAAATTGCACTAAACGTAGCTTCTCCCTTGTTGCCTCGGTTTACGGTAGGTGTTGTTTCCAGAGAAATAATTCTTCTTGAATTTTCATCAACCATTATGTGTTTGATATTAGCAGGTAAAGTAGGTTCAAATATTGCTTCCGAAATTGGGACAATGCGTGTAACTGAACAAATTGATGCACTTGAAATAATGGGAGTCAATTCAGCAAACTATCTTATTTTACCAAAAGTAACTGCATTTGTGGCTTTCATGCCGGTATTGGTTATTTTTAGTATGTTTTTGGGAATGATAGGTGGATATGTAATTTGCGTAATCACAAACACTCCTCCACCGGAAACCTATATATATGGAATACAGGCGTTTTTCAATGATTTTTTTGTATGGTACTCCATTATAAAATCGATGCTTTTCGGATTTATTATTGCAACCGTTGCAGCCTATTTTGGTTATCACGCAAAAGGGGGTTCTTTGGATGTTGGAAAAGCCAGCACAGATTCAGTGGTAATAAATAGTATCCTTATACTTATTACCGACTTAGCATTCACACAATTAGTAATGGGTTGACAGGAAAGAATTATGATTGAAGTAAAAAACCTTACTAAATCGTTTGATGGACGCATCGTTATTGACGATATAAGTGCAAACTTTAAAAAAGGTCTTGTAAATATGATTATCGGACGAAGCGGTTCAGGAAAAACTGTATTTCTTAAAACCCTAATTGGATTGCTCCAGCCTACCAAAGGGGAGATTTACTATAAAGGGCAAGATTTTTTAAAAATGCGTCCACGAGAAGTGAAGAAATTAAGAAAAGACATGGGGATGCTTTTTCAGGGATCGGCTCTTTTTGACTCTAAAACAGTTCTGGAAAATGTAATGTTTCCATTGGATATGTTTTCGAGAAAAAATAGGAGAGAACGAAGAAAAAGAGCGGAATTTTGCTTAGAAAGAGTGAACTTAAAGGAAGCTCACGATCTGTTTCCTTCCGAAATTAGCGGTGGAATGATGAAACGTGCAGCAATTGCACGCGCTATCGCGCTAAATCCGCAATATATGTTTTACGACGAACCCAATTCAGGGTTAGACCCCAAAACTTCACAAGTAATTGATGAATTAATCAGTGATATAACAAAAGATTTTGGAATGACTACCATTGTGGTTACTCACGATATGAATTCTGTTATGAACATTGGCGATCATATAATTTACATTTATGAAGGTAAAAAAGAATGGGAAGGCTCTAAAGATGAAATTATGGATGCAGACAATGAATTGTTGAATGAATTTGTATTTGCATCTGATATATTCAAAAAAATGAAAGAGACTAAAGAGAGTGACAAGATGGATATTCAGTCCGGAACGGAACCTAATAAATAGAACTCAAAGAGCTCTTCAGTTTGACATAGCAAACATTTTTAAATTTGAGGTGTTATTCAACTGCAAACTTAGATTTGCAATTTTACAAGAAATAAGTTTATCTAAATCATGCTATTAATTATATATGTGATTTTTAGATTATACATTAAATAATAATCCACAATATGTTAAGTATAAAGAAACTACATGCCCGAGTAGAAGGAAAAGAAATTCTTAAAGGCATCGATATAGAAGTTAAAGCAGGTGAGATTCATGCACTTATGGGTCCTAATGGTTCCGGGAAAAGTACGTTGGCTTCGGTGCTGGCGGGTAATCCCAAATTTGAAGTTACGCGCGGGAGTATAACTTTTCAGAATAAAGATGTTCTGGATATGGAACCTGAAGATCGTGCTCGTGAAGGAATTTTCTTAAGTTTTCAATATCCCATTGAAATTCCCGGTGTTAGCATGACAAACTTTATGCGTGCTGCCGTAAATGAACAACGAAAATATAAGGGCATGGAGCCCATTGCAGCCGGTGATTTTTTGAAACTGATGCGCGATAAACGTGAGCTACTGGGAATGGACAAACAGTTGGTGAGTCGCTCAGTGAACGAAGGTTTCTCCGGAGGAGAAAAAAAACGAAACGAGATTTTTCAAATGGCTATGTTAAATCCAAAGTTAGCTATCTTGGATGAAACAGACTCCGGCTTAGATATAGATGCATTGCGCATTGTGGCAGCAGGTGTAAACAAACTACGTACAACCGAAAACGCAACCATAATCATCACTCACTACCAGCGTTTGCTCCAATATATTGAGCCCGATTTTGTGCATGTGTTGCACGACGGTAAAATTGTGCGAAGTGCCGGTCCGGAGCTTGCTCACGAGTTAGAAGAAAAGGGATACGATTGGTTAGCTGAATAATTTATCACCTCAAATTCAAATCAAAAAAAATAATTATCTGTTATTCTCAGCAAATAACAGATACTTGCTATTAATATAATGATTGAACAACAATACATAGATTTATTTCAACAGTATCGGGCAGAAATAGATAACAATTCTATTGAAACACTTAACGTGCAACGAGATGCTGCTTTTGAAACTTTCAAAAATATTGGATTCCCTACTTCAAAAATTGAAGAATATAAACATTCAGATGTTTCGCACGCATTTGATGCAGAACTTGGTTTAAATATTCGGAATCTTCCAATACCTGTTAATCCATACGATACTTTTAAGTGCGACGTTCCCAATTTAGATACCAACTTACATTTTCTTGTAAACGACAGGTATTACAAAAATGACTATCAGGTAAAAGGATTACCAGAAGGAGTATATGCCGGGGGCATGCAAGATTTTGCAAAACAATATCCCGAAATATTTAAAGAGCATTACGGACAAAGTGCCGATTATTCCGACAACGGAGTTGTAGCTTTCAATACAATGTTTGCTCCTGATGGATTTGTGTTGTACGTACCCAAGAATGTGGTTGTGGACAAACCAATTCAGCTTGTAAATATTCTTAGAGGAGGAGTGCCGTTAAACGTTAACAGACGCTTGTTAATCATTGGGGAAGATGGGGCAAAAGTAAAACTATTAGTTTGCGATCATGCGTTAGACGATGTACATTTTGTTGTAACGCAGGTTACGGAGATTTTTGCAGGCGAAGAATCGGATATCGACTTTTATGAATTGGAAGAAAATTCAATAAAGGTGACTCGCCTCTCTTCTCTATTTACAGCCCAAAAAGGTAAATCGCACGTTATTGCCAGCAACATTGCTTTGCACAATGGATATACACGCAATAACTACCGTTTTAGGATGTTGGGAGAATATGCGCAAGCAACCATTGGTGGACTTGCCATTGGTGACAAAAATCAGCATGTTGATAACTATGCTTTTCTCGATCATGTTATGCCGAACTGCACCAGCAATGAATTATTTAAATACGTTTTGCAAGAGCAGTCGACAGGCGTTTTTTGCGGGAAAATATTAGTTGAAAAAGATGCTCAAAAAACATTGGCTTATCAAACTAATAGAAACTTGCTTGCATCACCCGATGCTCGTATGTATGCGAAACCGCAATTGGAAATTTATGCCGATGACGTTAAATGTTCACACGGTTTAACAACCGGTCATTTAGATGAGGAAGCCATGTTTTATCTGCAAGCTCGCGGAATACCTCAGGAAGAAGCTCAAATGCTATTGATGGTGGCTTTCACCAAAGATGTTTTGGATTTAATCAACATTGATTCGCTAAAAGAACGTCTTGAATTCTTAATTGACAAACGATTTCGAGGTGAACTTATGCGATGTGGAAATTGCGCAGTTTGCAAATAAAATCAATTCACACAGAAGATGTTAGATATTAGCAAAATAAGAAGTGATTTTCCCATACTCTCGCGCCAAGTTTACGGAAAACCATTGGTATATCTCGACAATGCCGCAACTACACAAAAACCAAAGTGTGTGGTTGAGAAAATTGAAGAGATGTACTACACTTTGAATGCAAATATACATCGGGGTGTTCATTTTCTGAGCCAGCAAGCTACCGATGCGCACGAAGCTGCGCGCGTTACCATACAGAAATATATTGGAGCCAAATCGTCCAACGAAATTATTTTCACACGGGGGACAACAGAATCTATTAACTTAATTGCTTCCTCCTTTTGCAGAGAGTTTTGCAAACCTGGTGACGAGATCATTCTTTCT
>Ga0265294_10005903_pt1 | contig 14831 bp, 9 predicted proteins | sample MunlanPumphouse3_FD_192504 | JGI IMG/M metagenome (GOLD analysis project Ga0265294, IMG submission 192504) | Groundwater microbial communities from a municipal landfill in Southern Ontario, Canada - Pumphouse #3 | ecosystem: Environmental > Aquatic > Deep subsurface > Groundwater | place... | reverse complement strand
ATGACACACCAAGGTTTGTACTAAAATGTTTAACTCCGAATGAAATTGAATTGTCACTTTACGATGAACTTATTAAGATAAGAGCAAAGCAAGGACAAAAAAGTCTCACATCATTTGAAAGTTAACATTATTAATTTCGGCATATTTACCTGCTTTCTTGACATCTATTTATCAAAATGTTAAATTAACAATGTGCCGATCATAGTGTCGGAGACAACCGGATTGTCAGTGATGACAATCCACTTTTTTTATTATTCATTTTCCGATATTTGCTTTTTTTGCAATATTAACATCATTATTTTTGAATTGCCTATATATCTGTTGGGGCGGCCGTTGTTAAAACGTAAAAAAATTATCAATGCCAAATTAGTGTCTATAATAATATGTAAAATAAAAAACCTAGAACTAATCTAGGCTATTTTCTTGTTGGTATCCTCTAAGCGATTCGAACGCTTGACCTACGGCTTAGAAGGCCGTTGCTCTATCCAGCTGAGCTAAGAGGACATGTGCGAAATCTATCTTAACGAGTTAAGTGGTGATTTTCAAGAAATAATATCATGAAGTCGATGTATCGATGCATATTACTGATGTAGTTTCTGATAGATTGCATTTGCTAGAGGTGAAGGTAGAATTTGTTCTAACTCTTCTACTGATGCATTTTTCAATAGATTAACATCCGGATAGGCGCGATAAATCATCTCTTTTCTTCTTGGCCCTAAGCCTTTGATATCATCGAGTAAGGATGATTTCATCGCCTTGCTTCTCTTCTCGCGATGGAAACTAATCGCAAAGCGATGGACTTCATCTTGCATCCTCGTTAAAAGGAAAAATAACTTCTTGTTTTCAATTGGATACACTTCGCCATTGTCATCCATCAATCCCGCGGTTTGATGTTTATCATTCTTGGCTAATCCGAATAGAGGAATATTAACATTAGCTTCTTTAAGAGCGGTTTTACCGGCGATGATTTGATTAACGCCGCCATCGACAAGAATAAGATTGGGTAATTTGTTGGCTTCAAGAGCGAGGCGATGATAATGACGATAGATGATTTCTTTCATCGATGTGAGATCATCGCGAGATTCTTGATGCTCAATCTTGAACTTACGATAGAGGTTTTTGTTTGGCTCACCATTAACAAAGGCCACCATTGCTCCAACGGGAGAAGAACCTTGAAGGTGAGAATTATCGAATAATTCAATATGCAAAGGCGTATCAATCTTTAAAATTTGACCTAATTCTTCTAGCAAAGCAAAATGATCGGCATCTAGTTTCGCGCTTAAAAAGAATTGATCTAAGGCGTTATCGGCATTTTGCTTGGCATTGATGATTAATTCGTGGATGCGACCTTTGGTCACATTCACTAATGAGGTTTCTAAGATATCTTTTAAGTTACTAATAATTGTTGGCGAATTGATGACCACTTCTTTTGGTAAGGGATGTTTTTGATAATATTGACTAATCAAGTCACTAACTTGCTCTTCGTTTTCACCGAATTCTTCGTTAACAAAGACATTCTTGGCGAGCAAGAGTCCCAGACGATAAATCAGAACCGCTAAAGCGAGATAACCATCTCGAGATGAATAAGCAAAGATATCCCGGTCCTTATGGTCTTTGTTTTCAACGTTTTGAGCGATGTTGATATGTTCAATCGAAGAGAGAATCTTTTTATATTCATTCGCTTGCTCATAGTTTTGAGCTCCGCTAGCTTCTAACATCTTGGCTTTGATATTACTGATTTGTTTTTGGTTATTGCCACGCATGAAAGATTTAATCTCTTCACGAATTGAAGTATTCACTTCTTCACTGATGTCGTTAATGCAAGGAGCGATGCACTGACCTAAGTGATAATACAGGCAAGGTGTGCTTGGTAGATTCTTGCATTTGCGAATCGGAAAGATCTTATTCAATAAGTCAATCATTTGATAAGCCGCTCCGCTATTAGGAAAGGGACCAAAGTGTTCATATTTATTATCTTTATCGTTTCGTTTAATAACTAAATAAGGATGTCCTTGTTTCTTTAAAGCAATATAGGGATAGTGACTACCATCTTTTAAAAGAATATTAAAGCGAGGATAGTGTTTTTGAATGAGATTCATCTCAAGGATGAGCGCTTCTTTTTCATTCTGGGTGATAATCGTATCAAAATGATCAACCAAAGTGACCATCAAAAAGACTTTACCACTCTGGGGACGAAGGAAATATTGACTGACTCTTTTTTGTAAATCTTTGGCTTTGCCAACATAGATGATTTTGTCATCTTTGTCGTACATTAAATAAACACCAGGCAAGTGTTTGAGATTATCAATTAATGATCTGATGCGTTCGGTCATGAATTAAAAGTGACAACTGTCGCTCCTCCACCACCCTCATTCATATGGCCAGGGCGATAGGTGACATCCTTTTGGGAATCTAAATATTCATGGGTCATCTTTCTTAAGACCCCACTACCAAAACCATGGATAATGCGAACTTGAGAGAGGTGTTTGATCCGACAATTATCGAGATATTTAATGAGTTTTTCTTTAGCTTCATCACTTCGACAACCAATGATATTGAGTTCTAGACCAACATCGAGTTTAAGGATTTGATCAAAACCATGACCTTTGTGAGGTCTTTCGACGATTTTGGGTTGTTCGATTTTATGGAGTTTATTGATTTCAACATCAAAGGCTAGACCATTATCGCCAATAATATGGGCTTTTTCACCTTTAAGGCGCATCACTTTGCCATTAACTCCGTAACTTGGCAAAGAGACATAGTCTCCCACTTCTATTGCTTCGTTATAGACAATTGTTTCGGGATTAGTTTTTAAATCATCAAGTTGGCGTTTAAGTTCAATAACTTCGTGCATTTTCACGCCATCTTTATTGAGCATGGAAAGAATAGCGTCAATCTCACCTTCCGCGTGAGCGATGATTTGATCCTTTTCATCTTGGACATCTTCTAAAAGTGTCTCCCGACGAGTTTTTAGCTTTTCTTCTTCTTTGGCGAGTCTTTGCTCTTGGGCAAGTAAATCTTTTTTTGTCTTTTCTAGCTGATCCGCTAGGATGGTGTTTTCTTTAATTTTAGTTTCTAACACTCCGAGTAATGTCGTCGTGTCATTTTGACTATTATTGGTGAGGAATGTTCTCGCTTCTTTAATGATGTTATCCGATATTCCATATCGACTGGCGACATCAAGAGCGTAGCTATGACCAGTGGAGCCAAGTTTAAAACGATAGGTTGGTATTAATTTTTCTTCATCGAAAATCATCGAAGAGTTTTCGATGTTCTCGCTGATGAAGGCATATTCTTTTAAAGCATCAAAGTGGCTAGAGAGCATGGCAAAGACACCTTTTGATTCTAAGAACTTAGTAATCGCTAGAGCGAGGGCTTCGCCTTCGCGAGGAGCGGTACCAGTTCCTAATTCATCTAAGAGGACTAAATCATCCTTATTGGCCAGTTGAACAATCTCACTGATATGGGACATATGAGCCGAGAAGGTTGATAGATTATCACTTAATGATTGGTTATCACCAATATCGATATAAATATTAGGGAAATAGCCTAACTCCGCTCTTGTAGCAGGAACGGCTAATCCACATTGATTCATTAATACTAATATGCCCACGGTCTTTAAAGATACTGTCTTACCACCAGCGTTAGGGCCAGAGATAATGACAATTCTTTTTTGTTCGTCAAGATGAAAAGAGTTTGCAATGACTTTTTCCTTAGGAATCAAAGGGTGACGAGCATGAACTAATTCAAGATGACGAGTCGGACAATAGGTCGCCACTTCAGCGTCTATCTCTTTCGCGTATAAAGCTTTCGCACTTAAGAAATCAAAATCACCAATGATTAAGTTATTGTTGATGATTTCTCCTTCCTGAAGGAGGACTAAAGCAGTTAAGGCTTTCAGTATTTTGCGGCATTCTTCATTTTCTTCGACTTTTAAGGAAGTGATTTCATTATTGATTTGCACAATTTCCATCGGTTCAATGAAAGTGGTTGCTCCACTATCAGAGATATCATAGACAATACCAAGCACTTTGTTTTTCTCAATTGATTTAACAGGTAAAACAAAATGTCCATCTCTAATGGTCGCATTCGTGTCATTTAGGTAACTACTATAAGTAAGAGATAGACTGGCTACTTTTTGATGGAGATTAGTTTCAGCTTTTTTAATCTTGCGACGTAAATCTGCAAGCTCAGGAGTGGCTTTATCAGCGATGGTCAGGGAATTAGTGATGACACGATGAATTTCCTTCTCTAGGCTGCTTAAATCGACGAATTTAGCCACTTTGGCTTTGACACGAGGATAAAGGAAATCAATTTTCTCGATGAACTTGGCGATTTTTTGACTAGTGATGACATCTTCAGCGATGAGATTGAGATCGCGAGGAGTAAGTAAAGCCGTCTTTTTAGCCATCTCAATAAGGTAGAGAGCATTCGCGCTTGTCGATATCGGCATCACTCCATAACGGAGAATGATTGACATCACTTCTTTTAAATCTTCTAAGGCGGTTTGAACATCTTCACTATGAGAAAACATCTTTAGATCATCGATGTATTCTTTACCGAGTTCAGTTCGAGAGTATTCTAAGAGCTTTTCTTTGATTTTATTAATTTCAAATGTTTGATAAATATCTTGCATGGTAATAGCATACCACATTCGATTTATTCGAATAAAGTTCTATGATAGTATATTGTTATGAAACCGATTGTCAGCATCTCTATCGATGATATTACCCTTGATAAGATGAGAGAATATTACGCCTCTTTCATGAAAGAAAATGAAGGCGAATATATCGACTTTTACGCGCTTGTTAACGATGTTGTTATTACGGCTTATCTTTCTAAAAAAGCCAGACATAAGGTTACCTTTCTCGGTAATGGGGCTTTAAACGAAGCACGAAAGTGGGATGAAGAAGCCGGATTAATTGAAAAAGACTATCAGCCTAAAAAGGAATGGATATATTTTGGCGATCAAATTGGCTCAGACGAAGTCGGTGTCGGTGATTTCCTGCTCCCGATGATTGTCGTCGCTTGTTTTGTCAGTGAAGATGATGTCAATGAGCTAGTCAAACTAGGAGTTAAAGATTCCAAACAACTCGATGATAATTTCATTTTGGAATTAGGGCCGATTGTCACGAAACGCTTTAAGTATTCTAAACTGACGATTAGCAATGAAAAATATAACCAGATTGTTGAAAAGGGTGACAACATTAATTCCATTAAAGCCAAGATGCATAATCGCGCTTTGATGAATCTCCATGATCAATACCCTGATGTGCTGAATATTTTTGTCGATCAATTCGTTAACGAAAAGAAATACTACGAATACTTACAGACTGGTCAAGACCCCATCCTGAAAGGCATCACTTTTAAGACTAAAGGTGAATCTTTATTCCCTTGTGTCGCTCTTGCTAGTATTATTGCCCGCTATGCTTTTCTAAAAGAAAAAGAAACTCTCGAAGCAAAATACGAGATGACTTTTCCTTTTGGGGCGTCAAAAAAAGCCGATGCTTTCGCAAAGGACTTTTTAGAAAAATATGGTCGTGAAGAACTTGATAAAATCGTGAAGAAAAACTTCGCCAATTATCGGAATCTCGATGAGAGTCCACTACTTTAAGTTATCGAGAATATCTTGGAAATATTTTGGAAGGTTGATGGTGAAAACCATCTCTTTTTTACTCGTTGGATGAATGAGTTTTAATTCTACCGCGGTTAATAGTTGCCCAGAGGTGGTTAGTGAATCATAGTTTTTGCCAGCATACAACGGATCGCCTTCGACTGGATGATTAATCGCAGCGAAGTGAACACGGATCTGGTGAGTGCGACCGGTCACTAAGTGACATTCCACTAATGTATGGTTAGTAAAACGCTGTTTGACATTGAAATACGTGATAGCTTCTTTACCATTAACTTTAACCGGAGCCATCTTTTGACGATAATGAGGATCTCTACCGATTGGCATATCGATTTTCCCACTATTTTCTCTAATTTCACCTCTCACTAAAGCGAGGTAAACACGAGACATCGTGTGATCTTTTAATTGTTCAGCTAAAAACCGATGAGCTATATCATTCTTGGCCACGCAGATGAGACCACTCGTGTCTTTATCAATTCGATGAACAATACCAGGACGAGCAACACCGTTGATACCGCTTAGATTTGTGCAGTGATTCAAGATAGCGTTAACAAGGGTGTGTTCGTTATGTCCCGCTGAGGGGTGAACCACTAATCCTTGGGGTTTGTTAATAATGAGAATATCGTCATCTTCATAAACGATATCTAGGGGAATATTTTCCTTAGTTATATCAAGAGGTTTTAACTCAGGGATTTCAATCGAGATGACATCGCCAATTCTAACCTTATATGAAGACTTTAATAGTTTGTTATTAACCAAACAATTTCCTTCATCGATGATTTTAGCGATGTAGGTACGAGATAAAGATGGCTCCAAAACAGCGATAGCTTTATCGAGTCTTAGACCATTCTCTTTATCTTCAATGGTGTAATATTTCATATTATAATTACTAAATAACTACTAGTTTTATACTTACTTAACAATGTCATCATCAACATTGTCAGCGGCATCGTCATCGGGAATTACTTCTTCAATGCGGGCTTTTTCATCTGCTGAAAGGACTTTGCCTTCATCAGCAATAAGAGCTTTCTTAGCTTTGAAATCTTTAACCTCACTAACGATTAACCAAATGATGAGCATAATCGTTCCCACCACGACCGATGAATCAGCGACATTAAAGACAAATTCCCAGATACCATAGAAGTTAATCCAGTCGATGACTTGATATCCTGAGAAGCTATAGAACATCCGGTCAAGAAGATTGCCTAAAGCTCCGGCGGCCATCATGATAAGACAGGCACGGAGAAGCTTTGAGAGTTTACGGTATTTAACGATATAAATGCCAGTTAAAATTGCTAATCCAATGAGATAGACAATGATATACATGACACGGTTCAAAACCGGATCAGAAAAGCCTAAGCCAAAAGCGGCGTTAGGATTTAAAACAAGAGTGATATTGAGAAAACCAGGAATAATGGAAATATTATCCTCCAAGAAGAAGAAAATTAAGACCTTAGAAACAATATCCAAAGCGAGTAAAATGAGTCCTAACCAGATAAATGAGCTAAAGAACCATTTAAGAGCCTTTAATAAGGCTTGTCCGACGTTTATTGGGCGTTTTACTTTTTCCATATGATTCTCCCTTTCTATTTATGGATGACTTCTTGGCAGCGATGACATAAATAGGTTCCATCTTCTTGCACAAGGCCGTCATCTTCATAATTCCAGCATCTCTCGCAGAAGTGACCTTGATGATGGCTAACTTTAATTAATCCGCAAGGATAAGAAGCGCCACCTTCTATAGTATCGACAAAGTCCAATCCAGAGACGATGAATAATTTAGCGATTGAAAGTTTATCAAGACCTTTGAACAAAGAAAGATAATTCTTGCCAGCTTCAGATAGGCAAATTTCTACCTTGGCTTCTTGGCTTGATCCGATGATTTGCTCATTTCTCGCCACTTCGAGGGCTTTTAAGACATCATCGCGAAGAGCTTGGAATAAATGATATTCTTTTAAGATTTCATCGCGGTTAGCCTCTTTTTTGGCCTTTGGATAATCCAATAATTGAACGTTCTTCACTCTTTCGCCTGGTAAGTTAGCGTTAAACTCATCCATGGTAAAAGGAAGAATCGGATTGAGTATGCGAAGTAGCGTTTCCCCAATCTCTGAGATAACAGTTTGAGTTTGTCTTCTCGTGAGCATATCTTTACCATCGCAATAAAGGGAATCTTTGGAGATATCGAGATAGAAAGCCGATAAGTCACTAGAAATAAAGGTAAGGATAACGCTTAAGGCGTTACTGAAATCATATGTCTCAAAATAACCACTGACTTGTTCGACGACTTCATCCAATTTAGCGAGTATATATTGATCAACGGGACGGAAGGTATTAACTTTGTCCTTGCTATCAAAATCAGCGAGGTTCCAAGAGATGAACTTTAAGACATTTCTGATCTTGCGATATTGTTCGGAGACTTGCTTGATGATTGATTCACTAATGCGTACATCTTGATGATAATCGACAGTAGCTGTCCATAATCTTAAGATATCCGCCCCATAGAGGTCAGCAATCTTACTTGGATCAATGCCGTTACCTTTCGATTTGCTCATCTTCTCCCACTTTTCATCCATTACCCAACCATGGGTCGCGACTGACTTATATGGTGCTTTTCCATAAACCGCTGTGCTGATGATTAAACTGGAGTTAAACCATCCGCGATATTGGTCGGATCCTTCAAGATATAAATCAGCGGGATATTTTTGTCCACGTTCAAGCAAGACACTAGCAAAACTACTACCAGAATCGAACCAGACATCCATGATGTCTTTTTCTTTGGTGAAGGCTCCATGTGGTGAATGGATATTGATATATCCTTGGGGGAGCAAATCTTTAACTTCCTTTTCATACCAAATATTAGATCCGTATTGAGCGATAAGTTCTTGAACGTGCTTAAATACTTTCTCTTCGATGATTGGGCTACCATCTTCATTATAGAAGATTGGGATTGGGACACCCCAGGCTCTTTGACGAGAGATACACCAATCGGAGCGGTCCTTAATCATATTGACCATTCTGGTTTCTCCCCAAGCGGGGTACCATTTCACATCATGAATTTGTTCGAGTAATTGTTGACGAATGGGTTCAATCGAACAGAACCATTGATCAGTCGCTCTAAAGATGAGCGGTTTGCCAGTTCTCCAGTCATGGGGATAGCTATGGACAACAGTGGTATGTTTCAATAAAGAACCATTATTCTTGATTTTATCAAGAACAACATCGTTGCCTTTTTCATAGAATAGGCCAGCGAGTTTCTCACCAGCTTCTGGTAGGAAGACACCTTTTTCATCAACTGGGCAATATGGTTTGATGCCATATTTTTGACAGACGATATAGTCATCGACACCATGTCCCGGAGCGGTATGGACTAAGCCAGTACCAGCATCGTTTGTGACATGATTGCCAACTAACACTAATGAATCACGATCATAGAAAGGATGAGCGCAAACAACATATTCTAAATCGCGGCCCTTCATTTCTTTTAATAAGGTGATTTCACCGAGTTCGAGTTCTTCTTTTAATCTGTCCGCGAATTCTTTGAGGAAAACAAATTTGCCTTTACTAGTTTGATATTCGCCATAGATAAAATCGGGATGAGCAGATATCGCTAAGTTAGCCGGTAAGGTCCAAGGGGTGGTTGTCCAAATAATCAATCTTGCATCATTATCAACAACTCCTTTTCCATCTTTGACTTTGAATGCCACATAGATGGAATGGCTAGTGACATCAGCGTATTCAATCTCGGCTTCCGCTAAAGCGGACTCACTGCTTGGTGACCAGTAAACTGGCTTTAGACCTTTGTAGATATATCCTTTTAAAGCCATGGTTGCAAATAATCCAATCTGTCTGGCTTCATATTCTTTTTGTAATGTTAAATAGGGTTGATCGAAATCACCGACTAAACCAAGGCGGCGAATTTGTTCTCTTTGGCGATTGACTTGAGTGAGAGCATAGTCGTGGCATTTCTGACGAAATTCTTCAATAGGAATACTCTTGCGATTAACTCCTGACTTGGTGACCATGTTTTCAATTGGTAAACCATGAGTGTCCCAACCAAAAACAAAGGGAGTCTTATAACCCTGCATATTCTTATATCGAACGACGAAATCTTTTAGAATGCGATTGAGCATGTGTCCGCAGTGCATATCTCCGTTAGCATAGGGAGGTCCATCGTGAAGAATGAATTCTTCAGCGTCACTACGGCGATCATTCATCGCTTGATAAATCTTGTCCATCTTCCATTTTTCCACTAAGATGGGTTCTTTCATCGATAAATTACCACGCATTTCAAAGTTGGATTTATTCATCGACAAAGTATCTTTATAGTCCATAGGTTGTCTTTACCTCTTTTCTCTTTCTTTTATTGAGCGATGTCATAGGCTAATGAATGGATGTAGACCGCTCCATTAGTCGCACCACTTCCATTGATCGTCAGCATCAGTATTCCGCTTAGTGGCGTTTCAACTCTCGCCCCGACTGTTGCTGGAGCATCGACTCCCGAAGGATGAGTAACAGTTCCTGAAGCAATCGTTGTATCGCCGATTTTCATCGTATAGTTGATGGTTTTTCCGGAAGCGCAGTATATCTTGGCGTAGAAAGCGTTCACATTCAATGAAATTGTCGTTTCTAACGTCAATGAATTAACAGATTTTGTTGAAGTTCCAAAAGCGACTCCAATTTTGCTATCTTTGTTGCCAATCACTGCTTCGGTGTTGGTCCAATCGATTTTCCATAGTGTCCCACCAAAATTAGCGTTTCCCCCTCGAGTGAAACCTGATAAGTCTCCACCACTGGCTTTTCCGGTTAGGGTGTAATTGTAACTGCATCCATGCATGGGGTCGGGGTCAGTGACTTTCACGGGGAGATTAATCGTATTCTTTGGAGTGATAATACTAAAGGTTTTATTTCCAATATCACTATCGAGGAAGGTATAGTCAGCCGTATTATCAGTAAATGAAGTATTAGATCTCACAGTGAAGTTATTAGTGACTTCAACAAGAGTGTAATCAGCTTTGCTGAATGTTTCACCAACCGCGTAATTTCTTTTGGCGGTCGATAAGGCATAGTTCGCTATTTCGGTACCTTTATCAATCTCGAGATCAAGATAGGATGGTTTTAAGTAAGTCAGAGAACCAGATTCATCTTTTTTATCTCCGTAAACATAGTCAACTAGTTCAGGATAATCAACAAAGGGATTGCGGTTTCCTTGAGCTTTTGCCACTTCACTATAGATGTGAGAATAAACACTTTCGTTATGTTGATATTCTTGGCGATCCACTGTGAAATCATTCCAAGATAATAAAGTTGAGAGATTGCCAATCGCATAAGGGGCAACATTAGTAACATAAGAAACATATTCTTCTTGAATTGTAAGAGGTTGATAGGCAGGGTTTTCTGAAACAGAATACATCACTCCCATATAGAATATGGCTCGCGCTAATCTTCCTTTATCATTGTCACTTGGTTCGAAATTTTTATCATCATAGGCGTAGTCGCCCGTTCCTTGAGCAACGCCGTAGAATTCACTTTCTGTATTAGCGATGCCAAAGTTTTTATTCCCTCGAGAACCATTGCCACCTGAGGTCGAGGCAAATAGATTATGAAAATCTGTCGCTCTTCCTAGTGTCCCTGTCGCCTCACCAGTTAATTTTCCAGTCATCAAAGAGGCAGCAAAAGCATGCTCTCTTTGCCAACCATTTCCCGAAGAATAAGTATTCGTTTTGTCTTGATTAGTTGTGTCATATACGACATCAACTTTTCCGAAATCATCGAGAGCTTGATCAGCAAATTGATTGGTTTCCCAGTTTGTGGGAGAGGCATAAGGAATGACATTATAGCCCGTATGAAGAATTGTATATAATTTGCTTTTTAAGTCTTCGCTATTTTCCCAAGTATTGATGTCGTCATAATAATCATCATAGAAGTCAGTACCATAGGTAATAGTGCCATCATCAAAGGCAACTTCAAAAGAAGTTAAGGCACTTGATGATAGACTAAGCTTTTCTGGAGCAACAATTGAAATAGTATAAGTTCCATCCGCCACAGCGCAGGCATTGCCATCTAGATTTGTCAAAATGCCCTCTGTTTCAGAGGTGATAGAAGAGAAATCCCAAGAATATTTATCGACACCATTAGCCTGAATTTTAAATACATCTCCAGAATCAGCTTCAATTGATACTTCCCAAACATCCTCAGAGTTTTTCACTAAAGGAATCTCCTTAGTCCAGTTATTAGAAGCCGGAAAAGTTCCAATCACGCCTAAAGAAGTGAGATCTTCAACCTCTTCGCGATAACCCCAATCACAAGCGGAAAGGCTCAGAGCGAGGAGTGGAAGTATTAATAAATATGCTTTCTTTTTCATGTGTTCTCCCGTGTCGCGTACATTATCGCACATTAAGGCGCAATAAAAAAGGGCATTCTATAGCCCTTTTTCGTATATTTTTTTAATTTAGTCTTTTAAGAAACTTGGTAAGATGTCATCGTCGAGATTGATATCGTCAGCTTTGCCATCTTTATTTTCTTTTGCTTCATCCTCATCGTCATTGTTGTTTGACATGAGAATTGCGTTTCCATTTTCGCCTCGAGGAAGAGTAGGCGTTGTTTGAGGAATAGAGAAGTTGACTTCATCTTCGAAATCGCTGGCGATGACGCTGACGAGAATTTCATCATTCAATTGATCGTTGATAGCAACACCAAATTTGACATCAATATCGTGTCCTGATGCATCAATCAGTAGGTTAACTGTCTCTTGGGCATCAAATAATGAAACATTTCGACCACAAGTCACAGCCACAATTGCTCTACGAGCTCCGCGAATTGAGGCTTCTAGTAATGGGGAATTAATGGCATTGCTCGCAGCTTCTTTGGCGCGATTAGCCCCAGTTCCCATCCCAAATCCGATTAAAGCGAGTCCCGAATTCTTTAAAGTGTTGCGAACATCAGCGAAATCGAGATTGATGACAGCAGGTAACATTATTAAGTTAACAATTGTTTTCACTGATTGAGCCAAGACTTTATCACTATCACAGAAAGCTTCACTAATTGGTGAGTTTCCCGCGGTCATGAGCAATTTGTCGTTACTGACAACAATAATCGAATCGACACAAGTCTTGAGCTTATTAAGCCCATCAATAGAATGGACAATGCGTTTCTTTCCTTCAAAGGTGAAAGGACGAGTGACGATGGCGATGACTAAAGCACCGGCATCTTTGGCGATACGAGCGATAACAGGAGCGGCTCCGGTTCCAGTTCCGCCTCCCATACCGGCTGCCACAAATACCATGTTGGCGTTGCCAACAATTTGTTTAATATCTTCAGCGCTAGCTTCAGCGGCTTTCTCACCAATCTCGGGTTCTCCACCCGCTCCTAAACCACCAGTAATTTCTTGTCCTAAAATAATGCGATGGCTACTTTTGCTCGTTGAAAGGGCTTGTTTGTCAGTATTAGCCACCCAAAATTCGACGTTGTTAATCTCTTCATCAATCATGCGATTAACCGCGTTGTTTCCGGCTCCACCGACGCCAATGACGACGATCTTAGCCGCTGGTTCGAAATTGTCTAAGTCATAATTTTCCATAGAATTTCTCCTTTATTTTACCGGATCACGAGTCACTTGACCGAATCGCGGATGGTTTTCATCATACACGGAAGGAATTTGGGCATTGGCCAGAATCATTCCTAAACAATTAGTAAAGGTGGGATTTCTTGCTCCAAAGGAGCGGGGCGATACCACTGTAACAGTATCACTTGGTACTTTCGGGGTAACATATTCCACTAAGCCATTAAGTTTTGCTCCTCCGCCAACGAGTATCATGGGCAAGGTCTTATAAGCCGTTCCATAGTCACCTAATAAATCATCAATCGCGGAATTGAGTTGTTTGACGAATACTTCAAGTTCCGATTTAATCAGAGTATTTAGTTCTTCACGATGATGTTTGATTTCGTGTCCTTCACCATCATCGGTTTTGCATACGGGAGCACGGAAATTCATCTCGCGTTTATCGATACCATAGAGGATTTTATATTTTTCAGCATCAGCTTCATTGATATTGAAGGCTTCAATGATTCTTTCAGTAATATGGTCCCCACCCCATTCAAAGGTGCGAGAAGCATAAAGAGTTTTATTTCCAATCAATGACACAGAAGTAATATCGGAACCGATATCAACCAAAATGTAATCACTTGGAATATCATTATATGAAGCGAGCAATTTAGCAGCAGCAAAAGGAGCGATCACCAATCTTTTGACATTAATCTCTCCTGAATTTAATGCGGTTTGATAGGCATTAGGTATCTTATTAGGAAGAGTGTGAACTTTAGCGACCATGCTAAGTGTGCCAGAAGATATTCCAATCGGAGGAAGCGTAAAAGAACGACCTTGATCGAGAATATAGGTTTCGGGAATCACATCGATTAAACTATTTTCCATTTCGCTAGATGCGTTCCTAATTAAAGCGTATATATTGCGGATATCAATTGTATTGATTTTGCTCTCTTCACCAATAACAGTAGTTACTTGTTTGGTTTCAAAGACATCAAGCCCGTAGGGTGGCAAAGCTAAAAGAGCCTCTGATATCGTCAATTTAAGTTTGGCGGAAGGATCCGAGAAATCATGAACTTCTTTAATGCTTTGAGTTAATTTTGCAAAGTCTGAAAATTGTCCTGGCTCAACGATATGACCATAAGGTTTCGTTAAAGCGTAGAGAACATAGACTTGGCCATCGAGTTCATAGCCCACGACTAATTTAAGTTTTTTGGAGCTAAATTCAATAGCTGCGACTGGTTTTTCCATATATATTTACCACTTGCACTTATTTTATAAGGGTTTTTCTTTACTTACAACAATTAACTTAAAGTTAAGGTATTTTTATATTTTATACTAGAAAACTACTAATTATTGACCAAAAAAAAGAAGCCGCTTGTTTAGGGCGACTTCTATAACTGACATCGGGGAGGACTTTCTGTCAGTCATTATAAGCGAGTAGATTGATCTTTTCGTTGGGTTCTTCAGAGTTGGAATCATCCGCTAACGTTTGCTTTTCAGCGTAGTTTTTAATTAAAACGTAGGTTGGGAAACCAATAGCTGCAACTAAGGAAGCAGATACGGCAACACCAATACAAAATCTACGGATAAAATAGTAAATCCCTTTATGGCCGTTTTTTACTAATTTGTCTTTCATAGTTTTACTTCCTTTCAATA
>Ga0265294_10005902_pt1 | contig 14832 bp, 8 predicted proteins | sample MunlanPumphouse3_FD_192504 | JGI IMG/M metagenome (GOLD analysis project Ga0265294, IMG submission 192504) | Groundwater microbial communities from a municipal landfill in Southern Ontario, Canada - Pumphouse #3 | ecosystem: Environmental > Aquatic > Deep subsurface > Groundwater | place... | reverse complement strand
AAAAAAAGTGATTTTAATTTTTATAATATGCAAAATCATGAAAAAATAACACGATTGTATGAATCAAATTTAAAGCTTATTAATGAATTTCTTTATGTTAATCTTAGCCATAATGACAATAATATTGAAAAAATAGATGCTATAAAAAATAAAAATACAGATGCATTAAAAAAATGGTTCAAAATGGATTATAATAATTTGAATATGTATGATTATTCTCTTTTACAAATAATCCTTCCCAATGGAGAAGTCTTATTTGATATTTTCAATCGTGCAGATAAAAAGATGACGCATATTGAAGAACTCAGAAACAAAAACTTTTTTGAATTGACTTCTTTTGGATTAGTGTATACCTATTGGGTGCCAATGTATGATAGCGACCACATCATTGCTTATTTTCAACTGGGGCTTTCTCCTAAAGTTTTATCCAAGAATTTAAAAGAGGTTTTTGGCTCTAAAAGTTATTTTTTTATAAAAAAAGAGTTTGCAAGTTCCATGGTCAATAAAACGCAACTGGTTACACAAGGGTATAAAATATGTTCTTTGTGCGTTGAAGAAAAGGATATGTTTATACGGCAAATTGCACCTATTTTAAATATAGATAAACAAAAAGAGGGTGATATTATTTCATATAAAGATGCATATTATGCTTTATATACCTATAACATAGTTGATATGCACCAAAATACTATCGGTAAGTTGGTTCTTTTTGATGATGTTAGTATTATTGAAGAAAAATTAATTGAATTGATTTTAAAAAGTATTTTGTTTATATTTTTCTCTATGATTATAATTTATATATTGTTAAGCAGATATTTGAACAAAGTTTTTGGACTGTTAAATGAACAAAATGAAATCATTGAAGACAGAGCTATTTTATTTGATAGTATTGCCGATGGTGTTTTTGGAGTTAATAATGCAGGAAATTGTATTTTTATTAATCAAGTGGCTTTGTCAATACTGGGCTTTACTAAAGATGAAATTATCAATAAAAATCAACATACCATTTTTCATGCATACAAGCCAAATGGTGAAGAATATCCTTTTGAAGAGTGTCCTGTGGCTTTATCTCTTAATGATAGAAAAACACGTATGTGTGAAGATTATTTTATAAAAAAAGATGGAACATTTTTACCTATAAGCTTAACAGTTGCTCCTACAAGCGAGGGTGGAGTGGTTGTTGTATTTAAAGATATCAGTGTTGCTAAAGCCTATGAAAAAGTTTTAGAACAAAAAGTCCAAGAAGAGATAGAAAAGAATCGACAAAAAGATATGTTGTTGCAACAACAAGCACGGCTTGCTGCATTGGGGGAAATGATTGGTAATATTGCCCACCAATGGCGACAACCCCTTAGTGCTATTACTGCATTGATTAGTGGATTAAAAGTTAAACAAGAGTTTAATTTACTAAATAAAGGGGATATTATACAAGTAAGTGATGATATTATTAAAAATGCTAACTTTATGTCTGATACTATAGACGAATTTAGAGATTTCTTTAAACATAAGCAACAAAAAGAGAAGTTTTTTATTTTAAAAATGGTTGATGAAACTTTAAATATTTTAAAAGGAGTCTATAGAAATTATCAAATTAAGGTAGAACTCAATATTGAAGATACTTTATTTTGTGTGGGAGTTAAAAATCTGTTATCACAAGTTCTCTTAAATTTATTGACCAATGCTAAAGATGCTTTTGGTGATAAAAATATTGCTACGAAACAAGTATATATATCTGCAATAAGTGATGAAAAGGATATTGTGATAACCGTGCAAGATAATGCAGGTGGAATTGATGAGAATATAATTGATAAAATATTTGATCCTTATTTTACGACCAAACATCAATCAAGTGGTACAGGAATTGGTCTGTATATGAGTGTTCAAATTATTCAAAAACATTTCAATGGCACGATTGTTTGCAATAATATCTATAATGATAATGATGAAAAAGGAGCATGTTTTATCATTCAAATACCTAAGGAAAAAGAATGATACAACCTCAAAAAAGAATAAAACCAAAACTCTTACGAGAACAAAAAACAGAAGCGTTGTTGGTGTTTATACGAACAACGCTTGAAGAGTATTTTGAAAAACTTGATAAGGGAGAAATTTTTACTACAATTGGGGATGATGAAGAGAGTATTTTGATTAGCAATATTTTAAGAAACTTACTTTTACAACTTCAAGAGTGTGTCGTCAGTTCAAGTTATTTGCGAAGTATCATTGCCAATGTTCATAAAAATGCTACCTTGAAGATTTTGGCAAAACAAGAAGAACCTTTAATGGTCTATTATGACAGTTTAGTCAAAGGTTTGGAACATAACCTTAAAAATGGTCAAAAGTGGATGCCAGAACTGATGGTCCTTTGCCTTTTAAGTGAATGGATTATTGAAGAGGAAAAATCCGTTTTTTTATACCCTTTTTTGAATGATATCAATTATTTGCAACTTTTAGAGATTTATGATAAAACCAAATTAACATCGGATGATTTTACCCAAGAGATTATTTTAAATATGTATAAAATCTCATCGAATCTCATTGCTAATTTATTCAACAGTACCTATAAAATTAATACCACAAGAAAAAGAAAAAAAAGAAAATAAGCCTCTATTTAAGGCTTATTATCGTTTTAAATCTTGCAACTCTTTTTCCAAATAATATCCCGTATATGAACCACTTTGTTTGTGGTTTTGGGCAATGTGTTTTGGGGTTCCAATATCGACAATCAGTCCACCTTTGCTTCCTCCTTCGGGTCCCATATCGATAATCCAGTCAGCATTTTTGATAATATCCATATTGTGTTCAATGACTAAAACAGAGTTGCCTAAATCAACCAAATGGTGAAGCACTTTTATGAGTCTATCAACATCGGCAAAGTGTAAACCCGTAGTAGGTTCATCTAACACATACAAGGTATTTCCTGTGTCTTTTTTACTCAGTTCCTTTGAGAGTTTAATTCGTTGGGCTTCTCCACCACTTAACGTGACGGCGTTTTGTCCCAAAGTGATATACCCAAGTCCAACGTCGTTAAGCGTTTGCAGTTTGGCCTTGATTTTTGGTACTTTGGCAAAAAATTCTAAGGCTTCACTTACACTCATATCCAACACATCGGCAATGCTTTTACCTTTGTACAAAATCTCGAGCGTTTGAGCGTTGTAGCGTTTTCCATGACAATCATCACATTTGACCATAATATCGGGTAAGAAGTGCATTTCGATTTTAATTTCACCTTCCCCTTGGCATTTTTCACATCGTCCCCCTTGAACATTGAACGAAAATCGTCCGATGGCATAACCTCGCAATTGGGCTTCTTTGGTTTTAGAAAAAAGCAGTCGCAGTTCATCCATAAGTCCGGTGTAGGTGGCAGGATTACTTCGTGGTGTTCGTCCAATGGGGCTTTGGTCTAAGTAGATGACTTTATCGAGTTTTTCTAACCCTTCAATACTTACGCCATCGACTTTTTTGACTTTTCTGGCATGGTTAAGCAACTCTTTGGCAACGGGAAGTAGGGTTTGTAAAATCAATGAACTTTTCCCACTTCCACTGACTCCTGTGATGACACACAAGTTTTTAAGGGGGATTTGCACACTTAAATTTTTAATGTTATTTAACGTAACATCTTGAACTTCAATAAACTCTTCTTGAGGTCGGGCATAATAATAGTCGATGACTTTTTTGTTGGTGACGTATTGAGCGGTGAGCGTTTTGGCTTTTTTCATTTTGTCTAATGTTCCAGCAAAGACAATCTCTCCTCCAAATTTCCCAGCATTTGGACCAATATCGACGATAAAATCGGCGGCTTGAATCGTCTCTTTGTCGTGTTCAACCACAATGACGGTGTTCCCTTTTTCTTGCAGTGCTCGAAGGGTTTTTATGAGTTTATTGGTATCTCTTTCGTGCAGACCAATCGAAGGTTCATCCAACACATACATCACACCTGTTAGCCCTGAACCAATTTGTGAAGCCACTCGTATTCGTTGGGCTTCTCCACCACTGATGGTTCTGGCATCACGCCCCAGTGTAATGTAGCCCAATCCCACATCGTGCAAGAAAAAGATTCGCTCTTTGATCTCTTTTAAAATAGGGGAGGCTATGAGTTTAAATTGGTCGCTTAAATAGCTAAAATTGGATTCATCTTGGAAAAAAGCATGACTGTTTTCAATGGGCATAGAGATAATTTCTGCAATGGTTTTTTGGGCAACTTTTACTGCTTGAGAAGCGGGTCGCAATCGATTTCCACTGCAATCACTGCACGTTTTTTCGGTCATATAATCGGCTAAATCTTTCTCTTCTTTTATCATATCGTAGGCAATTTTGACCACACCTTCCCATTTTCGCACCAATTTATGACGTTTCCACAGAAATTTCGCCTCTTCAACACCACCGTGTAAAATGGCTTTTTTCTGATGCTCTTCTAAGTCACCAAATTTTTTAAACGTGTCAATTTGAGCTGCTTCACAAAAGGCTTTCATCATTTTAAAATAGTAGCCTTTGTTGAATCCGTAAATGATTTTAACCGCACCTTCTTCAATACTTAACTCTTCGTTGATGATTTTTTTCATGTCCAATGAAAATCGAATTCCCAAACCATCGCATGAAGGACAAGCCCCTTTGGGAGAGTTAAATGAAAAACTCAATGGCTCAAGTGGTTCAAAAGAGATTTTACAATCAAAACATGCCATGTGTTCGCTGTAGTGAATGTGTTTATCGTTTAATCCGACTTCATCGTGGTTCATGACTTCAATTTCAAGTTCTCCAAAACTCTCTTTTAACCCTTTTTCCACATCTTGGGCAATTCGTTGTTGGTTCTCTTCATTGACAACAACTCGGTCAATGACCACTTTTATGGTGTGCATTTGTGTTTTGGCCAGTTCAATCTCTTCATCTAAACGCACCATTACGCCATCGATCATGGCTCGAACGTATCCTTTTCCTCTTAAGCTTTCGAGTAAATCTGCAAAGCTCCCTTTTTTTCGATTGATAATAGGAGATAAAATAACAATTTTAGACTCTTTGGGCAAATTTAAAACTTGTGCAATGACATCGCTTGAACTCATGTGTGAAATGGGTTTACCGCATTGAAAACAGTGTTGTTTCCCAATTCGGGCATACAATAAACGCAAGTAATCGTACACTTCAGTAATCGTTCCCACGGTTGAACGGGGATTCTTAGAAGTGGTTTTTTGATCAATGGCAATAGCAGGGGTGAGTCCCTCAATACGCTCCACATCGGGTTTTCCCACTTTATCTAAAAATTGTCTCGCATACGCAGAGAGTGACTCAATGTAACGACGTTGACCTTCTGCATAAAGTGTGTCAAAAGCGAGGGTAGATTTTCCACTTCCACTTAATCCTGTAAAGACAATGAGCTTGTTTTTAGGAATTTCTAAATTGATATTTTTTAAGTTATTTTCACACGCATTAAAGATTTTGATCGAGTTTGTCATTGATTTGCCTTTGGAATTTTGAAGCTGATATTATAAGATAGATTGCATAATAGCTTATTGAAATTGGATGTTTAATTTAAATTAATAAAGTGGCTTTATCATCAAAAGGAAAATAGCAGACGAAGAACTCCAAAAATGGCTATTTTAAGGCTATCCCAGTAAAAATATAGTAAAATATTTGATATTAATATGTGGATATCTATGCAAAATGATTTTATAATGAACCGTGACAACGAATATACCTTTAGTGATTTAGTTGATATTATTGAATTTGAAGAGATACTAAAAAGTTTTTATAAAACAACAGGTATTCCAAATGCCCTTGTAGGCAAAGAGGGTGAGATTATTTCTCAAGTGGGTTGGATAAGTGCATGTGCATTATTTCATCGCGTTAATCCACAAAGCAATCTACAATGTTTAGAGAGTAATCACGCGCTGATGAAAAGTACTTCAAATGGCAAAGTTACAAGTGCTTTCTGTAAAAATGGATTACTGGATTATGCAACTCCTATAATGATTGAAAATCACGTCTTAGCAACGCTTTTTTTAGGACAAGTTTTAAACGAAGCTCCCAATATGGAGTTTTTCCAAAAGCAAGCTAAAAAATTTGATTATGATGAAATCAAATATCTTGAAGCAATCAATTCTGTTCCTATTGTCACTAAAGAAGCGATGGAATCCACCATGGATTGTATTGTAAAGATGGCACAAATGCTGGCAAAAACAGCGTTGTCAAAATTGCGTGAAACGGAATTATCGTATAATTTGCACAGAAGTACTCAAGAACGAATTCAATTAAAAGACATTTTGGATTTCTCTCCCATTGGCATTGGTTGGTCCAATGAAAATGGTAACATTGAGTATGTTAATCATCAATTCACACAATTATTTGGATATACCCTAGAAGATATTCCCACTATTGCGACGTGGTATGAAAAAGCTTATCCCAATACGCAGTACCGAAAAACTGTTATTGAACCCTGGAATAAAAAAGTCAGCTTAGCGGCTCAACAAAATATACCAGCACCTGCATTGGAAGCGAGTATTACGTGTAAAGACAGAAGTGAACGACGCGTTGTTATCTATGTTTCTTGGTTAGGGAAAAAGCGTCTGGTGAATTTTAATGATATCACGGCTCACTGGAAGAGTGAATTACGAAATCGTTCGCATGATGCTATGTTGGAAATGGTTGCAAAAGATTCTTCCTTAACCGATGTTTTGCATACCATCGTAAAAAATATTGAGACAGAGGATTCCACTTCGTTATGCAGTATTTTATTGCTTGACGAAGAGGGAAAACGCTTATTGCTAGGAGCATCACCCAGTTTACCCGATTTTTACAATAAGGCCATTGATGGTGTTGAAATAGGTTTGGGCGTTGGTTCTTGTGGAACAGCAGCGTATCTTAAAAAGCGTGTTATTGCGGAAGATATTGTAACTCATGAGTATTGGCAACCCTATAAAGGTTTGGCACAAAAAGCAGGATTGGCCGCTTGTTGGTCTGAACCGGTTGTCTCTTCAACGGGTAAAGTGCTAGGAACATTTGCCATTTATCATAAAAAACCAATGAGTCCGAACTTAAATGATATTGAGCGTATAACCTTTGCGGCAAATTTAGCTGCCATTGCCATAGAAAATAGAAATGCACGTAAAGAGTTGGAGCACAGAGCATATTTTGATTATCTGACGGGTTTATCCAATCGGAGATATTTTATAGAACAAGCTGAATTGGAGTTATCACGATACAATCGATATTCCGGTGAACTCTCTTTAATCATGTTTGACATTGATTTCTTTAAAAAAATCAATGATACCTATGGGCATAATATTGGTGATTTAGTGCTTCAAAAAATTGCCGATGTCAGTCGTACAATTTTACGAGATATTGACATTATTGGGCGAATTGGTGGGGAAGAATTTGTTATTTTACTGCCACAGACTCATCTTGAAAATGCTATAAAAGTCGCAGAGCGTTTACGAACTGAAATTTTAAATGAAAAAATTGTTTCACAAAATGTTATATTAGAGAATTTTACCGCTTCATTTGGAGTGGTATCTGCCAGTAAAAGTTCAACAATTGATGAGTTGCTTATCAAAGTGGATAAAGCATTGTATAAAGCAAAAAACAGTGGACGAAATAGGGTATGTACTTTTATTAAATAGAGGCTCACAACCGCGGAAGTAAATTATGGTATGAGCTTTTTATAGGTTTTTGTAAAAGTATTTTAAAATAGATACTCTTAGTATTGACATACTAAACTACTTTGTACTATACTAATAGTATCTAAAAACAAATACTAAAGGAATTGTATGAATTCTCCATTTCCCTATGAAAGACTTCCAAATATCAATGAATTTTTTGGCAGAACCAAAGAGTTGGAAAAACTCTCAACTATTACAAAATACTCAAATAATCTTCTGATTCATTCAAAACGAAGAATGGGTAAAAGCTCTCTCATAAAAACATTTTTTGAACAAAATAAAGAAGATTATCTTTGTATTTATGTGGATATTTTTGATATTACTTCAAAAGAAGATTTTGCACAACTGCTTCTAAAAGCTTTGGCAAATGCTGGAAAATTTGATTTAAAAACAGCAATTAAAAACCTAACTTCACTTTTTAAAAGAGTTCGAGTAGAACCTACAATCGACCCAAATACTTTAGAGTATTCAATCAAACCAATCGTGGCAACTTTAAGTTTTGAAGAGATGTTTGAAGAGTTTTTTAACTCTTTAAATGAGTTATCAACAACCAATAAAATCATTTTAGCCATCGATGAATTCCAACAAATAGCCAATATAACCGATGTAAAACTCGATGCCATGATGAGAAAATATATTCAAGAAAAACAAAATATCTCTTATATATTTTTAGGTTCAAAAAGACATCTTTTAACTTCACTTTTTGAGTATAAAGCCCCACTATATGAACTGGCAACGCACTTTGAATTAAAACCTTTGGAATTAGAAGCCATATTTGAATATGCAAAAAAATATTTAAATATAAGCCTTGAAATGTGTCAATACCTCTATGAAAAAAGTGATGGTGAAACAAAAATGATTCAACAAATCCTGCATCTTTTATATATCCAAAAAGAAAAAAATATCACAAAAGAAGAGATAGATACTGTAATAAAAGAGATAATAAACTCAAAAGACTCTAGCTATAGACTTCTATTCGATACTTTAGGAAATAACCAAAAAATCGCCCTAAAAATAGTAGGAATCTACAAAAGTGGAGTTTTTGCAACATCGATTTTAACTCAATACAATATCAAAAAACAGACTTTACAATCTTCAATCGATACTTTATTAAAAAAAGAGTTAATAGATAAAGAAGATGACAGATATTTTATACCAGATAGAACATTTGAACTTTGGGTTGAGGGGTTGTGAAGAATTAAATGAAAATTTTTAATCCAAAAAGCAAATTTACAAGTTAGCTTAGATAGAATAACTATCAAAAAAATAACAATGGATAACTTGTGGGAAAATACGACGATTATGAAAAAGAAGAATTAATCAAAATTATTCAACAACAAGAAAATGAACTTAAATATAAAAAATATGGTTTAGTTTGGGATGCTGAGCGTGAGCCTGAACAGGTTGTGCTTGATTGTGAAAACTCTTTGCCAATTTTAAAACATATCACTTCAAAAACTATTAATACTGGTACAGACGAAGACAATATTTTAATAGAGGGTGATAATTATCACGCTCTTTCAGTGTTGAATTATACACACAAAGATAAGATTGATGTTATATATATTGACCCTCCTTACAACACCGGTGAAAAAGATTTTAAATATAATGATTCTTATGTAGATAAAGAAGATTCTTATAGACACTCTAAATGGCTATCGTTTATTGAAAAAAGGCTTAATATTGCCAAAGAAGTATTAAGTAAAGAAGGAATTATTATTGTCCATATAGATGAACATGAAGCAAATAATTTATATCTTTTACTCTCGAAAATTTTTGGTGAAAGTAATAGCTTAGGAACTATTATTTGGAATAAAAAAAATCCAAAGGGCGATAGTAAAGGTGTCTCTATTATGCACGAATCAATCCTTTGTTTTGCAAAAAATAAAGAAAAATTTTTAGCACTTGAAAATGTATTAACAAGAAAAAAATCAAATGCGGAAGCAATTTTACGAAAGGCATCTCAGCTTTATAGAAAAATTGGTAAGACTGTAATCCCCGATGATGTTAAAGAAGTAATAAAACCTTTTAATTATCCAAAAGAAACACTTAAAGATTTTGAAGTTACTTATGATTTAGAATTGGTAAACAAAGAGTTTCAAAATTGGCTTAGTAAACAAGATTTTTCAAATGGAGAAAAAGCATATAAATTTATTGATGGAACTGGAGAAGTATACCAATCAGTTTCTATGGCATGGCCAAATAAAAAACAAGCTCCGGATGATTATTTTATTCCGTTAATGCATCCAATTACCAAAAAGCCTTGTCCTATTCCTGCCAGAGGATGGAGGAACCCCCCTGTTACCATGCAAAGACTATTAGATGACGATTTGATTCTTTTTGGAATTGATGAAACAACTCAACCTCGTAGAAAATATTTATTAAGAGAAAATATGTTTGAAAATACAAATTCTCTTTATGAAAATGGAAACAGTGATGACGCATTATTTACTAATATGGGATTAGATTTCGCATATCCTAAGCCTGTAAGTGCAGTGCAGTATTTAATTGCGTCCATATATCCTCAGGCACAAATAGTATGTGACTTTATGGCTGGTAGCGGAACAACAGCACATGCAGTTATGGAATTAAATAGACTAGATGGTGGTGGTAGAAAATTTATATTATGTACTAATAATGAAAATAATATTTGTACTGATGTTACTTACCCTAGAATTTCAAACATTATTAATGGCTATACAAGAAGAAGTGATGGTGAACAAGTAGAAGGCTTAGGAGGAAATTTACAATACTTCCAAACAGATTTACTAAAAAAATCAAATAATAGGCATCAGACAAAACTTAACCTCACAAGTAAATGTGCCGAAATGCTTTGCCTTAAAGAGAATATTTTTAATATTTTTAAGAGTAGAGATGATTATAAAATCTACTCTTCCCATGATAATGCAAAATATCTCTGTATTTATTTTAATACTATTGATGATAGTTTTGATGAGTTTATAAATGAGCTGAAAATAATTGATGGAAATAAATTAGTATATATGTTTTCAGATGATTTAAATGTTGATAAAGAACTTTTTAAAGAGATGAAAAATTGTAGCATAGAGGCTATCCCTCAAAAAATTCTTGATATTTATAAACAACTCATTAAAATGAATATTCCAATTAAACCAACCACTATTTTTACAGATTTGGCAAAAGCTAAAAAAAGAATATTTGATGAGAAAGAGAAAGATGATGGAGCATTTAAACTACGTATAGTTTTAGAAAAAACAATTCAAAAAATTGCTCAAAATAGCGGTGTGCCAATTTTAAAACCAAATGGAAAAGAAGAGACGGTTGAAAATCTCAATAACACGCTTAAACACAATGGAGTATTTTCAAAAGTAACTTGGCAAGAAAATCAAACTTATATGGCTATTGGTAATCATGCAGCACATGGTGATTACGGTGAGTACGATTTGAATCAAGTTGAAAATTTTTACAGATATGCCCAGTCATTAATTGACGGGTTTAATATAGGATAGATTATGGGAATTAAAACTTTAAAACGATACCAAGAAGAAGCTGTAGAAGAGTTAATTAATTACTCAGAAAAACTTATAAGAAAAAATCGAGAAAAACAAACTATAGTATTTCAAGCTCCTACAGGAAGTGGAAAAACTTTTATGATGGGTTCTTTTATAGAGCAACTTATAAATGAAATGCCAAATGAAGATTTATGCTTTTTATGGATAAGCATCGGTACGGGTGAACTTCATAAGCAAAGTTATAACTCTTTAAAAAATAACTATGCAGGTTTTCCTGATGTATATTTGCTTGAAGAAGAGTTCTTTGGCTCTCGACAGACGATTGATAAGAATGAAGTAGTGATTGTCAACTGGGATAAGCTAAACCAAAAAGATAAAAAAACAGGTGAGTGGAAAAGTACTCTTATGAAAGATAAAGAGAGTACAAACTTTAGAGAACTTGTTAAAAACACTAAGCAAAATGGAACAAAAATTGTTTTGATTATTGATGAAAGTCATACAAACTCAACAAGTACAAGAGCATTAGAAATTAGAGATGAAATTATTAAAGCTGATTTAACTATCGAAATGAGTGCAACTCCTGTTTTAACAGAGGGAGAATACCAACAAAAAGTTAAAGTGGAACCTTTAGATGTAATTGAAGAAGGGATGATAAAAAAAGAGATAGTTATTAATGACCATGTAGATTTAACAACAGATGATGAAAGAACTACTCAAGAGCTTATTTTACAGTCTGCTTTAAATAAGAGAAATGTATTAGTTCAAGCATATAAAGAAGCTAATATAAAAGTAAATCCTTTAGTATTGATACAAATACCAACAGGTAATGAGGGAGATGATAAACAAGAATTTATTGAAAGCTTTTTAGCTAAAAATAGTATTACATCTGAAAATGGAAAACTTGCTATTTGGTTAAGTGAAGAAAAAGTAAATCTTGAAGTATTGAATAACAACAATAATGAAGTTGAGTTTTTGGTTTTCAAACAAGCAATTAGCACTGGTTGGGATTGTCCTCGTGCGCAAGTATTAGTAAGATTTAGAGAAGTAAAAAGTATTGTTTTTAATATACAAGTAGTTGGTAGAATTCTAAGAATGCCAGAGGCAAAACATTATAAAAATGATGATTTAAACAAAGCATACATGTATGTGAATACAAAAGCATTTGATATTGATTCTGAGGTGTTAAAACTTAATGTTGTAAAATCACTAAAATCAAAAAGAAAAGATATTTACAAACCTTTAGAATTAAAATCTTATTATAGAAATAGAATTGATTTTGGGGATATCACTTATTCATTTAACAAGGTTTTAGAAAAAACTTTTTGTGATGAATTTGGTTTAGAAATAGGGAACTATGATGTTGTAGGTTCAAATCAAGAAATAGTTAAATCTAAGATAAATCTTGATTTCAAAAATGCAGAAGATGAAATCATGTTAGATATTCATATTGATACTGCTCTATTTGATAAAATGGATGAAAAAACGATAAAAGCAGATAAAACTATTTCGGGTGTTTACTCTGAAAATGACATAATTTATGCAGTTGAAAATCTTATAAAAGTTAATTTAAACGGATATGCTTTCAAAAGATCAATAAGTCCAGTTATAAATGCACTTTATCGTTGGTTTGATAAGTATCTAGGAATTAATAAGTTTGATTTAAATGGAGTTATTAGAATATATTTGATTATTTTAAATAATCATAAAGTATTTTCGCCATTACTTGATGCAGCAGTCAAGGCATTTAAACCAACTAAAGATGAAGAAATTAAACTAAAAGTAGCTGAAAATGAGATTTGGAATGAGAAATGGGAAATAGCGGAAGAAAAATATTTTAATCCAAGATATGAGAAATATGAATACACTTTTTCTCTTTATGAACCATGTTATTTAAGTTTTGATAGTAAAGTAGAAGAAGAGTTTATTGATTATATAGAAAAAAATAGTGATAATATTACTTGGTGGTGGCAAAATGGAAGCGAACACATGGCTGTAAATTTTGGTATCAAATATGGAATACAATCCACTTTTCAACCTGATTTTTTAATTATGTTTAATGATGGTAGATTAGGCATTTTTGATACTAAAGCTAGTGGTGAAAGAGAAGATGATAACAAAGTAAAAGCCGAAGCTTTACAACAGTATATTTTAGAAGAAAATCAGAAAGGTAAAAACTTAATTGGTGGATTAGTAATTAAAGATGGTGAACACTTTAGGATTAATCAAAAAAGTCTATATGTTACATTTTCTAAGAATATGAATGACTGGGATTATTTTAAAGATTTAAAATAATTCTTTAAGCAACCATAAGCTAAGCTTTTACCAAACAATCGTTTGGATAAAATTATGGCAATCAAAAAAACATCAAAAGAAGAGATTTTAAAAGAGTCTATTAAACTTTTTAAAATACGAGGATATTCAAATACATCTATGGCAAATATTGCTGAAGCTTGTGGGCTTATTAAAGGAAGTATTTATCATCATTTTAAGAGCAAAGAAGAGATAGGTTTGGAGTCTTTGAAGTATATTCATGACTATTTTGTGGAGTTTATTTTTTCTATTGCTTATAGAAGTGATTTGAGTGATAAACAAAAAATCGAGTTGATTATTAAAAAAACTGATGATTATTTTTTACATAGCCAGGGTGGTTGTTTACTTGGGAATTTAGCTTTGGAAGCCAGTAGTCTAAACTTGGATTTTAAAGAAGAAATAAAAGCATATTTTACCGCTTGGGAAAATGCTTTGATAAAAATCTTTGAAAATAAATACCCAAAAACTGAGGCTTCAAATCTGGCACAAGAGTATGTGGCTTTAACTCAAGGTGCAATAATGATGATGAATTTATATGATTCATCGGATAATTATCTGAAAGTTGGTGAAAAAATCATTAGTTTAATCTAATGGTTTTTTTTTACTCATTTTAAACAAACAATCGTTTGGTTGTCTTATGAAAATTATAAAAAGGAAAAATATGAATTATTTTAAAAAATTCAAAGGGCAGGGCGAAGCACTTCCAGCAAAATCGTCAATTAGTGAAATAGCTTTTGCGTGGTTTGGTGGATTTATTTCAATAGCTATTATTGCTTATCTTACAAAATCTTATGACAATCTTTTGGTTATGGGTTCTTTTGGAGCTTCTTGTGTTTTGTTATTTGGATTTCCTAAAAGTCCATTTTCACAACCTAGAAATGTGATTTTAGGGCATTTTTTATCTACATTTATTGGTTTAGCTTTTTTACATATTTTAGGAAATGAATATTGGAGTATGGCATTAGCACTTGCAACTGCAATTGCTGTGATGATAGCAACAAGAACAGTTCATCCACCAGCTGGTTCAAATCCATTGATAGTGTTTTTATTGGGAGCAAATTGGGATTATTTGATTTTTCCAAGTTTGATGGGTTCTGTGATTTTGGTTTTGGTAGCTTTGTTTTATAATAATTTGCATAAAAATAGAGCTTATCCACAGTATTGGATATGAGTTTTTAGATATTGACATTTTTATATGTCAATATCTTATTAAATACTAATTCTCTACTTTCTGTGCTAAAACCATCCCTGCATCAGCGACTTTTAAAATCATTTGCTCGTAATCCATATTTTCATTGAGCATAAATGATCTACTAAAATAGCCATTTCCAAGACCTGGCATAAAGTTTGCTTCTATGAAATGCAAGATGCCATTGAAACTT
>Ga0265294_10005901_pt1 | contig 14832 bp, 17 predicted proteins | sample MunlanPumphouse3_FD_192504 | JGI IMG/M metagenome (GOLD analysis project Ga0265294, IMG submission 192504) | Groundwater microbial communities from a municipal landfill in Southern Ontario, Canada - Pumphouse #3 | ecosystem: Environmental > Aquatic > Deep subsurface > Groundwater | place... | reverse complement strand
AGCGATGCTTTTAGGAATGCTAGCCAATGGCATTCTCCACGATGAGCTTCGCACTGTGTGACTTTTAAAGCCTATCTACGAGGTTAAAACCTCGCTTCCAAAAGAGATGTATGGCTTTAAAGCCTATACTCTCACTTGTTTTTTGCTGCTATTCTTATATAGATATGCAGTATCTCTATAGCAGCTGGTGTTATTCCGCTTATGTTCATCGCAGCTTGCAGTGTTGGCGGATTGAAAGTTTCTAGTTTTTCTACTATCTCGCTTGAGAGCCCGCTAACTCTTTTAAAGTCAAAACTCTCTGGGATAGAGACTTTTAGGTACTTTTTCATTCGTTGTATCTCTAAAGTTTGTTTCTCTACATATCTTGCGTATTTTGCTTCTACAAAAATCTCTTCTTTAATGTACTCATCATACACCTCAAGTTCTGGAGCTATCTTTAGCATCTTTGAGATGCTAAAACTCTTTCTTGCTACAAGCTGGGCAGCGCTTGAGATGTCTTTTATGGGAGCTTCATCTATTGATTCTAAAAAGGCAATAAACTCTTTGTTTGGAGTAAACTTTTTATCTTCTAAAAGTCTTGCTCCCTCTTTTATCTGCTTATCTTTGAGTTTTACACTCTCATAATATTCATCGCTTAAAAGACCTAAAGCGTGCCCATAGTGACTAAGTCTTGTATCTGCTGACTCCTCGCGCAGTAGAAGTCTATACTCAGCGCGAGATGTAAACATTCGGTAAGGCTCATTTGTTCCTTTTGTAACTAAGTCATCGATCAAAACGCCAATATAGGCCTCATCTCGTCTTAAAATTAGTGGCTCTTTATCTTCTAGTGAAAGAGACGCATTGATACCAGCCATAATGCCCTGTGCTGCTGCTTCTTCATAACCTGTAGTTCCGTTAATCTGACCAGCTAGATAGAGACCTGATATTTTTTTAGTCTCAAGCGAGTGTTTTAGTTCGCGTGGATCTACAAAGTCATACTCTATAGCGTATCCATAACGGACTATTTTCGCATTTTCAAGTCCTTTTACTGACTTTACCATCTCTCGCTGAACTTCTGGTGGAAGGGAGGTAGAGAGACCGTTTATATAGCACTCTGTGTTGTCTATAGTTTGTGGTTCTATAAAGATATGATGTCTATCTTTATCTGTAAATTTGCTTACCTTATCTTCTATACTTGGACAATATCTCGGACTTTTCCCTGCAATTTGGCCAGTAAAGAGTGGTGCTCTATAGAAATTTGAAGAGATTATTTCATGAGTTTTCTCATTTGTATAGGCTATGAAACAAGGAAGTTGTTTTTTTGTAGCCCTAAAGTGTTCTCTGTTTGTACGAAAACTAAAAGGATTTGGAAGTACGTCCCCACCCTGCTCTTCCATGTTAGAAAAATCTATAGTTGAGCTATCTATTCTCGCACAAGTTCCTGTTTTTAGGCGTGCAATACTTAAACCACAATCATCTCTAAGAGAAGCACTTAAACTCTCGCTTCTCTCTTCTCCATAACGCCCACCTTTTTTTTGAATTTCTCCTACGTGAATAATTCCGTTTAAAAATGTTCCTGAGGTTATGATCACTTTTTTAGCTTTGTACTCATTTAGTAGATCCGTTCTTACGCCTTCTACTTTTGGCGAGGATGAATCCTCACTTCCTATTATTAAGGAGTCTGCTGTTTCTTGTGCTAAGTGTAAGTTTGGAGTGTTAAGAACTACATTTCTAGCAATAATTTTATACTTATCCATATCTATCTGTGCCCTAGTTCCACGAACGGCTGGACCTTTTGTATGGTTAAGGATGCGAAACTGGATTCCTGCTTCATCTGTTATGAGCCCCATCTCTCCACCGAGTGCATCTATCTCACGAACTAAGTGTCCTTTTGCAAGTCCACCAATAGCAGGATTACAGCTTGTTGCTCCAACATTCTCTGCTAACATCGATATCATAAGAGTTTTATTGCCCATTCTAGCACTAACAAGTGCTGCTTCTATGCCTGCGTGTCCGCCGCCGATAACTATTACATCATAATTCATCAAAATTTTTCCTATCACTTTTGCATCGTAAGCGCAATTTTAGCATTTTTGAGTATTATTTGCATACTAATATATAGAATTCCTTAAGGTTTTTTAAAATGAGCAAAGATACAAAAGAGATGTTTAAAAATTATGTTCCTGAGATTTTAGAATTTGATGAAGAGATTGATGGATGTGATGAGCATAAGATTAGAGATGAGCATCTAAGTGCTAAAGAGAAGATTTTAAAAGATTTTCAAGAAAAACAGGCAAACAAAAGAGTCTACAGACACCCTATCCGAACAGAAAATGAGAAAACATGATACAAAAAGCACATAAAGCTTACAATAGTGGAGACTTCACAACCGCGTTTGAACTCTATAGTCAATTAGCCGAGCAAAAAAATGCCGAAGCGATAACCTCTTTGGGTTTTATGTACCAAAACGCACATGGATGCACACAAGACGAGGCAAAAGCATTAGAGCTTTATGAGAGAGCAAGCCTTCTTGAACATCCTTTGGCTTTTTTTAATCTTGCTATTTTATATATGAATGGCTTAGGTGGTGTTACGCATGACCAATTTAAAGCACATGATTTATATATGCAAGCTGCCATAAGAGAAGTAGTGCCTGCAATGTATGAGGTGGCTTTGATGCTTGAGCGTGGGCTTGGCTGTCTGCAAAACTTCTCAGAGGCTGCTTTTTGGTATGAAGAGGGAGCAAAAAGAGGGCATCTGGAATCTTTTAACAATCTAGGTGTTTTATATAAAGATGGCCATGGAGTTGTGCAAGACGCGGCTAGATGCTTTATCTGTTTTTCTCGTGCGGCTGAGGGCGGTTTGGCTGAAGGACTTTACAACTTAGGGCAACTCCACGATCAAGGCATCGGATGCGAGATAGACCACGATAAGGCACTAGAACTTTGCAGACAGGCGGCTTACAAGGGTCATGAAAAAGCAAAAGAGATAATTAAAAATCTGCAAGAAGATGGGCAAATAGTTTTTTAAGATGAGTTCTATATAAGGCGAGGCTAAAGCCTCACTTGCGAAGAACTTGGTTTTTTTTGAAACTGAGACCTCAGTCTCGGCGACAGGCACAAAAAGAGGCTCATTATGGAAAACATCGCGGGTTAGCGTTCCTAAAAGCCTCACTTGGAAGCTAGATATACTAAAAAGAGGATAGTCAATGTTTACAGGGCTCATAAGAGAGATAGCAAGAGTTAAAAGTTTTACAGGGGAGAAGCTCTGCATCTCTTCAAAGTACAAAGCAAAACTAGGCGATTCCATCGCCATAAACGGGGCTTGTTTAAGTGTTGTAGAGCTTTTAGCTGATGGTTTTTGTGTTGAGCTCTCACAAGAGTCGCAAAAGGTTTTAGCTACACAAAACTACAAAGATGAAGTCCATATAGAGCCAGCTATGATGATGGGCGATAGGTTTGAGGGTCATGTGGTTCAAGGTCATATAGATGCCATCGGGGAGATAAAAGAGATAAAACAAAATGGAAACTCTTATGATGTTTTTATAAGTATAGATAAAAAGTTCATCCCTTTCATAGTTCCAAAAGGCTCTATAACCATAGATGGCGTAAGTTTAACTGTAAATGATGTAGGAGTTGATAGTTTTAGACTCACAATCATCCCAATAACCATGAGAGAGACTCTTTTTAAGAACTACAAAAAAGGCACAAAAGTAAATGTCGAGACCGATATGTTTGCAAGATATATCTCACACATAATCTCTCATCAAACAAAAACTAAATCCTCTGTTTCTTGGAACGATATAGATTCCATCTCAGCTAGGTACTAATCTCTCAAGGACTTTGCATCAGGATTGCACTTAATTTTGTGCTCCATATCTACTAGCTCAAACTCTTTAAGGTTTTGTTTAGATGCTATAGTCGCAGCTCTTACGCCATCTTGCTTATTAAGATAGAGATTAAAACCATTTTCATAGAGTGCTAGTCTTGTAGTTAATGCGGTTGAGTATGTACTTAAGATGCCATCATCTTTCATAGAAGATGTGATATCTTTAAAATACTCTTTTGTCCAAAGTGTATGGTTAACTTTTGGCGAAAAAGCATCTTGATAGACTATGTCAAATTTATCTCTAAATCTCTTAATATACTCTCTTGCATCTCCTACAAATATCTCTATATGAAAGTTCTTATCGCTATAACTTTTATTTGCTGATAGCTCTTCAATAATATATCTAAGCTCATCAAAAACTTCTGGGTAACTGAACTCTTTTAGCGACTCTATAAGCTTTGCATCTAGTTCTGGAGAGTTGATATTTAATCGCTGATTTGAGGAGTACTTCTTATGATAATGAAGCGATGCAAGAGTATTAAACCCAAGTCCAAAACAGATATCTAAGATATTTATCTCTTTTTTGCTTCGCATCTCATTCATTGTTGGAACAACATGCTTTAAAAGGGATTCCTTTAGAGCTCCATCTTTGGTGGAGTGGTAGTGTTCATCATACTCTTTTGAGTAAGCTGTAAATGAGCCATCGTCACTTAAAGTGATTTCGTGCAGAGGGTTGTTGAATTTGTGCATTATTTAGTTTTATCTTTTAAATTTATAAACCATTACCCCACATGTGCATTTTTTTTGCCATGATTAGGTCGTAATTTTCTAGTATATCTATCTCGTTAGCGGAGCGGAACTCTAGCTCTTCAAGGAGTGCTTTTGTTGATGCTATGTCTGTTGTGCCTTTTTTTTCTAAAATGATTATATTTGCACTGTTGGCTAGAGTTTGGTATGCTAGCTTTAGAATCATTTTAGGATTTTCATGTCTGCTTAGTACATCTTGGATGATGACCTTGTCATGATCTCTTGGGCTAGCTCTAAAGGCTTGTGAGAAGTTTAGATTTTGCTTATTAAAGAGAGCTAAATTTAGCTTTCCATCAACTGCATCTAAAAGTCTTTTTAACTCTTTTGTTATCTCATCTTCTTGTGTACTTATTTGCAAATAACGGTTTCCTGGGTATGGATTAAAGAGTTGTAAAAACCTGTCCAAACTCATCTCTAGTAAGCCAATTCATGGAGTTCTTTAAAGAGATATGCCTCAATAATATCTTCTATACTTCTTTGTGTATGAGCTACTAAAACCATCATATTTTGCTCCATAAACGGCCATACATATTCATTGTCATCTATCACAACTGCACACTCGCTAAGACTTTCAAAGCTATCTTTATCTATAGAATGATTTGTCTCTAATAACTGACCATTTTCCACTAAAATTTGAGTCCAAACTTTAGCATCTGTTATTTTACATAGTGATGATGAACTTACATCATCACTACTCATAGGTAAGAGAATATACATCTAATCTTCTACTTTTGATAGATCAAGAGCAAGCGCATCATTATCCATAATGTCTATATCTTTTCGTAAAACTGCCTTTGCAATCTCTTTTGCATCGCTAAGTGAGTGCATCTTATATGTTCCGCACTGGTAAATATTTAACTCTGGGATATCTTTTTGCTCTTTTACTTCTAAAACATCCCTCATAGAGTCTTCCCACGCTTTTACAACTATCTCTTCATCTGGCTGACCAATTACGCTCATATAAAACCCTGTTCTGCATCCCATAGGAGAGATATCTATAATCTCAGTTTTATCAGAGTTTAAGTGATCCCTCATAAAGCCCGCAAAAAGGTGTTCCAATGTATGAATACCTTCTGGTGATAGAGTCTCTTCATTTGGCTTTACAAAACGCAAATCAAAAACTGTAATATCGTCTCCCTTTGGAGTCTTCATCCCCTTAGCCTTGCGAACTGCTGGAGCTGGCATAATTGTGTGATCTACTGTGAATGAGTCTAATAATGGCATCTTGTATTCCTTAATTTTATTTCATAAAATGAAGGAGACCTTCATCTATTTTATCGCGCTAACGCTTAGTTTCCCTCGGCGGGAAGCCCATTGCACTAGTGCATCTTCTATTTTATCGCGCTAAATGAACAAGTCCCTTTAGCTACGCTAACGCTTGGTTTCCCTCGGCGGGAAGCCCATTGCACTAGTGCAATTTATTCAGTAGTATTTTATCGTTTTTAGATTTATTTATATTGAAGTTGGGAGATTAGCTTTGCAAGAGATGTGTAGATTTGGAGTTAATATGGATTTAGAAAGCGACGCTTTTAAGAATCTAGCCGATGGTTTTCTCCACGATGAGCTTCGCACTTCCCTAGTTTCTGCGCTATGCGTTACAACTCCTACATATCTGAGTTGTGATCTGTATATAAACTCCCACGCGGAGCATGGGAGCTAGATAAAAGTTTTAAACTTTTGCTTCTTCTCTTCTTTGTAGGTATGCCCAGTTGTCGTCGATACGTTCTTGCCACTCTTTAATTAAGTACTTATACTCATCTTTAAAAAGGTGCTTAAAACGACCTTGTGCAGCTAGATAGTCTTCTACTGGAACTATGTTTTTAGGGCGGTAAGTGATATTTAACTCTCTACCATCTATGATTTCATATAGTGGAAAAACTAATGAATCAGTCGCTAAATCAGCTATAGTCATAGTGTCTTTAGGGTCAAATTTCCACTCAGTTGTACATGGAGATGCAGCGTTTATAAATACTGGGCCATCTACTGCAAAACCGTGTTGGATTTTCTTAACCATATCTTTCCACTTGTTTGGTGAAACTTGTGCAGAGTATGGGATATGGTGAGATGCCATAATAGATACCATATCTTTTTTGTTTCTCTTCTCACCATAGCTTACTCGGCCAGCTGGTGAAGTAGTAGCACTTGCACCTATTGGAGTTGAAGATGATCTTTGTCCACCTGTATTTGCATAAACTTCATTGTCTAGTACGATATGCATCATATTGTGACCACGCTCCATACATCCAGAAATCCACTGAAAACCAATATCATAAGATGCACCATCGCCTGCAAAAGATACAAATTTAGGATTACGATCTGGCTGCTTTAGGCGACCTTTTGTCTTAAGAGCTTTATACATTGCTTCAGCTCCTGCAACTGCAGTAGAGCCATTTTCAAAGCCAATATGAATCCACGAAGCATCCCAAGATGTATATGGATAAACTGCAGTACAAACTTCTAAACAGCCTGTAGAAGCAGATAGAACTAAGTCGTCATTTGTTGCATTTAAAACTTCACGAACAATGATAGAGTGCGCACAACCAGGGCATAAAAGGTTAGCACCTTCAAAGCGATCTGCTGATGTTGAGAACTCTTTTAAGTTTTTTATTTTTTTCATTTCACTCATAGTATTCTCCTATAAATATGATAGTTTCGGTCCACGAACACCGATAAACTGTTGTAATGGAGTTGTTACTTTACCAGCATCAACATTTGCCTGAAGCTCTGTGAAGAGATCTACTAAATGAGCCTTAGTTAAATCACGACCACCTAAACCATAAATATACCCTGATAAGAGTGCTTTTGTGTCAGTGTTAAATAGTGATCCTGCAATTTCATTAAATAGCATTCCTGCTGCACCGTTTGGAGATGATCTGTCAAGCGCCGCAATAGATTTAATACCTTTTAAAGCATCTCTTACTTGCTCAAAAGGAAATGGGCGGATAACACGAATGCCAACAACACCAGCTTTTATACCTTTTGCTCTCATCTCAAGTGCTACTTCACGAGCTGTCTCAACTGAAGAACCAAGACAAACCACACATACATCTGCATCTTTAGTGTCATACTCTTCTACGATGTTATATTTGCGACCTGATAGTTTTTCAAAGTCATCAAACGCTTCTTGAATTTTTGGTAAAACTTTTGTCATAAGGTCATTGTGTTGGCGAGCTTTATGCTCAAAGTGCCAATCTTCTTCTGTTTGAACACCATGAGTTACTGGATGTTCGAAGTCAAGCATATCGTTCATTGGTTTGTAGTTTCCAACAAAGTTGTAAGCAACATCATCAGATAGTGTGTGAACACCTTGAGCTGTGTGAGAAGTCATAAAACCATCTTGATGAACCATTGCAGGAAGTCTTATATCATGATCTTCACTAACTTTAAACGCTATAAAGTTTAAGTCATAAGCATCTTGAGGACAATAAGCATCGATTTGAATCCAACCGCTATCACGACCTAGATACATATCTGAGTGATCACCATTTACATTTAGTGGAGATGCTAATGCACGGTTTACCACATTTAGAACTATTGGAAGACGCATACCAGATGCTTGATATAGTGTTTCAACCATAAGAGCGAAACCCTGTGAAGATGTAGCAGTTGCTACACGACCACCAGCAGCAGCTGCACCGATACAGCCAGACATTGCAGCGTGTTCGGACTCAACCATAACAAACTCACCCTCTATATAGTTATCCGATAAAAATTTTGCATAACCTTCAACGATTGGAGTTGATGGAGTAATTGGGTAAGCAGCAACCACGTCAATTTGGCACTGTCTTAAAGCTTGAGCAGCTGCGAAGTTGCCATCCCATACTTCAATATCTTTTAATTCCATTTTATCAAATGCCATTATTACTTCTCCTCATTTTTTGCAGGCCATGATGCTATCGCTGCCTCTTCTTCTTCTTGCTCTGGAAACATTAGCAGTGATTTAGGATTTGTCGGACAAACCTCAACACAGATTCCACAGCCTTTACAGTGATCCATATCTATACCTATCATTTTCTTATCTCTTGATATGATCGAAACATCTGGACAGTAAACCCAACAAAACTGACAGTCAATACAGTAATCTTTGTTAAACACTGGCTTGATTAGTCTCCAGTCAGCAACACTTGCCGTATAAGAACTGTTTTCTGAATAATCACGATCTTCTTGTTTAGTTCCTGCGATATCATCAATCTTACCATCAAACGAGCGAAGCATAGCCCCTATTTCAAATTCGTCCCAGCCTTTTTTTGCCATCATAAGCTCCTTATTTCACTTCATCATAAGCTCGTTGTATTGCAACCATATTTGCATCAACGATCTTTTGTGGTAGTTTTGCAAGAATTCTCTTCATACTCTCTTTAAAAAATTCTATATCATACATCTCTGAGACTTTCATAAATGCACCTAGCATTGGTGTGTTTGGGATAGGACGACCAATAGTTTCATTTGCTATAGTGATACAATCAACAGTATATACTTCTTTGCCCTCTAGCTTAGGTTGTGCTTTTACAAGCTCTTCTTTAGTTAAGTGAGTAGTTATGATATATTTTGTATTGTCTTTATGATTTATAGTAACATCAGTTGTAAATGCTAATGCAGGGTCGATGACAAATACAAAATCTGGCTTCATATACTTTTCATGATTCATAATCACTTTATCATCAACACGATTATAAGCAGTCATTGCTGCTCCACGCTTAGCAGATCCATAAAATGCAAACGCTTGTACATGTTTACCAGTTGTAGAAATCACATCTGCCAAACCTTTCGCCCCCGTAACAGCGCCTTGTCCAGCACGACTATGCCATCTAATTTCTAGCATACGTTCTCCTTCTTTTAAATATAGTAAGATTTTTTTAGTTCTATTAAGCTGTATTTTAGAGAAGTTGCTCTTAAATACAGCTTGAGTCTATGGACTTTTTTAACAACTAACACAAATATTTCTATTTTACTTATTTTTAAGGTACTCAACCGCTTCTAAAGCATCACTAAATATCACATTTGTATGCTCTTTTAAAGCGTCAAAACTATCATACCCACTCAAAACTCCGATAGAGTTAACATTCGCAGCTTTTGCACTTATGAGGTCTAGTTTTGTATCTCCTATCATCCAGATATCTTTATCACTACTTGCAAGTGCTTCAAGAGCTTTAATAATAGGCTCGGCATCTGGTTTTGGACGCTCTACATCCTCACGACCAATAAGCACCTCAAAGTAATGCATAAGTTCAAAATGCTCCATCAAAACCTTAGAAAACTTTCCTGTTTTAGTGGTGACTATTCCTAAAGTTGCAAACTCACTTGCAAGAGATACTGCCTCCTTAGCGTTTTTCAAAAGTATGGTTTTTTGAGTAGATATCTCCCTATAGTTATCTCTGTATGTATCTACAAAGTCCCAGACACGACTCTTATCAACTCCTAATTTGCCAAACATTATATCTAGTGGATAGCCTATAAGCGCAGTAATTTGTTCATCTTTTGGATGCGGATAATTGTATGTTTTAAAAGAGTGGTGAAAACTCTCAACTATAGCCTCTGTTGAGTCTATAAGTGTCCCATCTAAATCAAAAAGTATTATCAATTTTTCTCCCATTCTATGTAGTTGTGCCAGATGCCGCTTTGGCTTGGCACTATATTTTTTATGTTTTTATTTACTGTTGTTATTGAGTTTGGTATATATAAAAACAGGTATGGATTATCTTCTACTATCGTAGCAAACATCTCTTGCCATAACTTTGCTAACTCATCCCTATCTACCATACTCTGTGAAGTTTCTATCATTTTATCTAATCTTTTATTTTTGTATCCCGTTAGATTAAAACCGCTCTTTCTATCATTATCGCTATGCCAAAAAACATAGGGGTCAGGTGTTGGAGAGAGCCCCCAGCCTAAAAGGACACTATCAAACTTGTTTGGAAATACCACCATGTTTAAAAAAGCTTGCCACTCCATCACTCTTAAGCTTACCACAACTCCAGCTCTCTTTAGCTGATGCTGGATGATCTGTGCCGCGTATGGTCTAATGTCGCTCGCATTTGATGTAGCTATCTCAAAGGTAAAAGGGTTACTCTCATCGTATCCAGCTTCTTTTAGCAGTTTTTTTGCTTTTTCTATATCCTGTTTAGGCGCTTTTACATCTGGATTAAAAGCTTTAGTTTTTGGTAAAAATGGACCAGTACAAACCTTAGCGTGACTGAAAAAGAGGATATCAACTATCTCTTGCCTATCAACAGCAAGAGATAGCGCCTCTCTTACTCTTGCATCTTGGAATTTTTCTAGCCTTAGATTAAAACCTAGATATGTGTAAGAGCGTGAAATATTTTCATATACATTGAACTTCTCGAAAAACTCAGGGTTCAACTGCCTCTCAAACTGCATTGGCTCTATGCTTCCCACATCAAGAGCTGATGACTTTAGCATCAAAAAGCGTGTCATTGGGTCGGCTATGATGCTAAAAGAGATCTTATCTATCTTCGCTCTTCCTTCAAAATACTCATCAAAAGCTACAAGTATAATGTTTTTAGAGTGCTCAAGTTGATGAAGTTTGTAGGCGCCTGTACCTACTGGAGAGGTGTTGAATTTTGAGTTCATAAGATTTTTTTCATCTCTTAAAATATGTTCTGGGAGTATTCCCATCATCCAGACTTCTAAGGCTTTAAAGTAAGGTTCATGGTAGAGAACTTTTATGGTAAATTCATCCACCATTTCAACGCTCTTTACAAATCTAAAATCTGAACTATATGGAGATACTACTTGCGGTGATATAAGGATTTTATAGGTAAAAGCAACATCTTTTGCGCTAAAATTTTCTCCATCATGCCATTTAACATTTTTACGAAGTTTAAAGATAAGTGTTGTCTCATCAAGAAAGTAAAACTCCTCTGCCAAATCCCCAATTATCATAGTAGCATCTTTATCATACTTCACAAGTCCATTAAACAAAAAAGAGGCTATCTCCGATGAGCTAGAATCCGTGGCTAAAAGCGGATTTAGCCTTGATGGATTTGATGATGTGGCTAGTTGAAGTGTTGATGCGAAGATATTGATAGATAAAAAAACAAATAGTAAAAACTTCATCTCTTTTAGTTCATCGCTTTGTCGTTGATGCTAAGAGTTCCAGCATTTAGTTTAACTTCAAAAACAAGTTTATCATTTTCTTCTTTTGCAAATGAACTTGCTAAACCCATAAGTGGTGCACTTTTCTTTATTGCTTCAAAAAAACCTCTTGAGAGCTTTAGAGTTGATGCTAAGTTTATATGCTCAAGTATCTCTTGGGGTGATGAATTTAGGTTTTGTTCTAGATTTGGGTTTTTGTTAAATGTCATTCTCGCCATAAAACTGAAGCCATCAATAGGTTCTTCATTGTTAACTATAATCTTCTTTATGGACATATCAGGAACGCTTACAGAGAGTCCTTTGGAAAATATCTTCGTAACAACTTTTTGAAGTTTTTGCTCAAAATCTGGTGAACTTGTGACATTTGTATGTGAAGTCAGCACTCTAAACTCTTCAAACGAGTCTTTATCAACTCCATCTACTGAGATATCATAGTTGATATCACTAACCTTGATGCTACGCACATCTTTAGTGCTCACTTCCATCTCTTTGAGGGACATTTTTGTGTAAAATTCTCCAGCACTTGCTTGAACATTTGATGAGATATTTACTTTAAACTCTTCTAAAGATGCGCCTATTTGTTTCTCCTGTTGCTCTTTTAAGAGAAACAAAAAACTCTCTATAGATGCACTAGATGCGTAAGTGCTTTGTGATTCAAATGTTGATGCAGATTTTAAATCTTTAGCCTTAAAAAACATTGTTTTATCGTCCGCTTTTACATCTAAGGTAATCTCCGAAACATTTGTATGAATACTCTTTGGAGCGATGATTGGGCCCTCTCCATAGTAAGTTGCATCTAGTAGTTTAAATACCATCTCGTTTCCATTATCAAAAACATACTTCTCATCTATATTCTTAATAAATCCATCAAAAATATTCTTAGATATATAGTAGTTCATATGGTAGAGCACGCCCTTTGCTTGAAGAAGCTTATCTACAAAGTTATAAAAATTTATGCTCTCTTGTTTTAGCTCTTGCTCTAACTCCTCTGGAAGTGTTATCGGGTATATATCAAGGACTACTTTAGAGCAAATAGGGAAGTTACTATACTCTATATCCACACCAATTGTTACGCCACCAATAGCTGCTTCAACATAAGGAGGTAGTTGTGCATCTGAGTATTGGTTTATAAACTTTACAAATTTTGGTGCATCTCTTAGTATAAATTCATAATGATTTTTTGTGTTAAGGTAGCTAGCTTCTGTGGTTTCGTTTTGTATATCTACTCCATTCGCACAAAAGAGGTCAATATTTTCTTTTAATGTTTTTTGAACCATGCTGTTGCCTATAATAGGCAGAAGAACTGCGGCTCCTACAACTAAAATTAAAACTATAAGAAATTTTTTCATAAACTACCTTTTTTAAAATTGAGAGTATTATATATGAAATATTATTAATCGCTAGTGAGAAGAATTTGTAGTTGAAATTTAATTTTGTAGGCAGAATGTAGGTTTTCTAAAAATCATAAAGTTTGTTGGTAATTGTAAGTTTTCTTACAACCGCAAATAAGTTCGCGGTTGTAAAAGAGCGACCCAAATAAATTTGGGACTCCAAAGGGGTAGTGATTAACGCTTAGAGAATTGGCGAGAACGACGAGCTTTACGCTTACCTGGCTTCTTACGCTCAACAACTCTTGAGTCACGAGTCATCATACCAGCTGGTTTTAATATACTCTTAATCTCAGGGTTAAAAGATACCAATGCACGAGAAATAGCGTGACGAAGAGCATCTGCTTGACCACCAAAACCACCACCTAAAGTAGTAGCAACGATATCAACTGATGTCTCTTGCTTTGATAGAGCAAGTGGTTGTTTAACACGAAGTTTCTTAGCTTCAAGTCCACCTAACCATGCGTCTAGTGAAAGACCATTGATAGTGATGTTACCTTTTCCTGGAGTTAACCATACTTTTGCGATTGACGCTTTACGGCGTCCTGTTGCATAAATTTTTGCCATCTGCTTGTCCTTACTTTGCTATTTGTGCAGTGTGTGGATGAGTATCACCTGCATAAATTTTTAATTTTTTAAGCATTTTAGCACCAAGCTTAGTTTTAGGAAGCATACCACGAGTAGCTAATTTATATAGTTTCTCTGGGTTTTTTGCTAAAAGCTCAGTCATTTTAACGCTCTTTGTGCTACCAAAGTAACCTGAGTGAGAAAAATACTCTTTGTTTGCCACTTTACCAAGTCCGTTGAACTTAGCTTTAGAAGCGTTGATGATAACAACGAAGTCACCACAATCAATATTTGGAGTATAACAAGGCTTATTTTTACCACGAAGTATAGTAGCTACTTCTGTAATCATACGACCGAAAGTTTTACCCTCTGCATCAATCAAAACCCATTTTTGATCGATTTGTTCAGAAGTTGCAATTTTTGTAAATTTCATGACCTTAGAACCTTTCTTTTTATTTTCTTGGCGGAAGTATAACCATATAAGCTTAAATATAGCTTTATTTATGTTTATTTTAAGCTTTAAAACTCATGGTTTTACTAACCACAGCTACGAGGTTAAAACCTCGCTCCCTAAAGAGATATTAAGCTTTAAAGTTTGCAAGGCATTGAGAAGCGGCATTTTTAGGAATACTCCCTAGTTCCAACACTCTGCTGTAGGAACTCAGACATATCCCCCTAGTTCCAACACTCTGCTGTAAGAACTCAGACATATCCCCCTAGTTCCAACACTCTGTCGTAGGAACTCAGACATATTCCCCTAGTTCCAACACTCTGCGTAGGAACTCAGACATATCCCCTAGTTCCAACGCTCTGCTGTAGGAACTCATATATATATCTGAGTAATAATGTATATATAGACTCCCACTCAGAGCATTGGAGCCAGAGGAAATCTCAATTTCAGTCTGATGTGAGTTTTGAGTGTAACTTAGTTGATGGGAAGATTAATTCTATATATAACTACAGCATTGACGAGATAAAGCTTTTTGACTAATAATTTATGATGAAAGCCCTATCTACGAGCTTAAAACCTCGCTTCCTAAAGAGATGTTTTACTTAAAAGATTAAGAAGCATTGCTAGTCCAAAACCAAGTAGTATCACGACTGAGACTATGTTTATCCAGTATGACACCTTAGGCGAAATCCTATG